>Ga0316217_10000128_pt1 | contig 115437 bp, 98 predicted proteins | sample 1anoAmetaG_FD_203633 | JGI IMG/M metagenome (GOLD analysis project Ga0316217, IMG submission 203633) | Freshwater microbial communities from Trout Bog Lake, Wisconsin, USA - 1anoA | ecosystem: Environmental > Aquatic > Freshwater > Lake > Hypolimnion/Profundal zone | place: USA: Wisconsin... | reverse complement strand
GCCGTCAGCTACAAGTGGTTCCTCTCCGAAGGCTACCCGATCGCGACGGGGGTGATCGAAGGAGCCTGCCGCCACCTGGTCAAGGACCGGATGGATGTCACCGGAGCACGGTGGAGCCTCACGGGCGCCGAGGCCATCCTGCGGCTGAGGGCGCTGAGGTCCAGCGGCGACTTCGATGAATACTGGGCCTTCCACGAGGCGCAGGAGAAGTTGCGCAACCATGCCGCCCGCTACAAGGATGGCATCATCCCCGAGGTGGTCGTGCCGAATCCAAGCCCTACTGGGCGGCCACGGTTCAGGGTCGTGAAGTAACGGGTTGGGCCATGGACCGGGGCCTCAGGTTTGATCGGTACGCTACGAAAGAGCCACACCCAACCGCCTTGGGTTCGATGTCGTTCTCAACCCCCGACCGGTCATGGAAGCGAGTGTGTAAGATGCAATAAATCAGCAGTTCGACATAGCTTTCATGTCAGGAGTTCTGGATTCTAAGTGCACGCTCATCTTGAGATCATGACCATTGACGCTCTGAGGTTTGGACCTTAAAATCGACCTTGACTATATCCGTTTGAAACCGACAGGGTTTTTTCAATTTGAAACCTCAACAAAGACGAACCAGCTGTTTAAAGGGATCTGTTATAAAATGAACAATTCGATTTATGCTTCAATTGGGTACGGTACAGAAAGGGGTTTGGAATGAGGTATAATCCAACTAGAACCTGCTCCGTATGCCACATGCTTTTCCATCGGACAAAAGTCCATAGGAATCGTTTTGGGGAATTTGTTTGTGAATCTTGTCAAAATAAAAACATAACAATAACACTCCGGCGACAATTATTACGATATTATCGTTATTGGGGCAGGAAGATTAAGTTTTTCCTATTGTATCTCGTTCTAATTCTTGTCGCAATTAAATTATTTTTCGGAATTTTGGATTTCTATTCGGACTAAAGTGTCTTTTTTTACTTCCAGCGTAAAATAACGTAGATGCCTAGGCCAAACAGTTTGATACCTTAATATGTAAAATTATGCATAATTTTGAATCACATGCCAAATCATGAGGGTGGTTAGCGATCAATCAAGTAAGCTCTGCTAATTTCCCTTAACCCCCAGCCGACAAAATGTATTACTACCCACAAGGTGGTCCCATGAGCAACCCAACCATTCATTCAACCGTAATTTTGTATACAGCTCTATTGATGGTCCAGTGCTTACCAATCCTCAGCGCACCTGCCGTTGCGGGCGCCTTTGGTTTTTTACCCCCCTTCACGGGAGTAGGTAACCACGCTCTGGGGGGAAAAAATATAGATGTCGTCAGCATTACTGATTTCAATACCATCACTACCCCAGTGGATCCGAATGGAGTTCTCGACTCATCCGCTGGTATCAATGCGTGCTATGCTGCAGCTCGAGCGAGTGGCGCCAACATTGTTGTTCTCTGGCCTTATGGGGCATATAAAATTACAAGACAGATCAATGCCACTGGAGTAAGCACTCATGGAGATGGCGCAGTTTTCTTGGGCCAATTTTCAAGTTCAGTTTCAGGCGCTGCATTTAGTTGGGGCGGCAACGATTGTTTTGTCAGCGGTATGAACTTTAAACTTTCTAATTCCAATACGACATTGGATATGCAAGGGATCTTAAATAACGTCAACAACGTATTGCGTCAGCGATTCTTCAATAACACCATAACCTCTAGCACGCTAAACAAGAAGGGATACTCTAATATCTATGGCTGTTGGTGCATTGGAACAGGCTTGTCGGGCCTATATGTCTACGGAAATTCCTTCGAAGGAACAACTTATGGTTTCCAATTAAATAACGAGACCTCGGGGTCGCGGAGTGTCATAACAAACCCGATGGGAAACCCCACCCACAATGTGTTTGTATATGATAATAGGTTTGTTGATTCAACCATTGGAATTAACACTCCACATACATACTGTTACAATGTACAAATACATAACAACATTATCATCCCGCTTGTACAAACCTTGGACTTTCCTTTGAACATAGCCCATGTGACAGGCTTAGAAATCACAGGTAACAGCGTCACGGCTAACGCATCCAGTTCTAATGGCGTTATTCATTTAGAGGATGCGTGCCAGCAGGCTACCATTTCAAATAATACAGTTGTAACAACTGCAAATAATAATGGAATTCTAATTTCGGTTGCTTCAGGGGTTAGCAAAGACATTGAACCGAGCTTACATATCGCAGTCATAGGTAACCTAGTTCGCGGATCCTCAGCGACTAGTCCAGGGATTGGAATATCAATCAATGATAATTCAACTATTGAAAATATTGTAGCAAACAACCATGTTTCAATGTTTGCTCAAGGGATAGTCGCCTGTGGTGATACTGATATCAATAACAACAGCATCTCCGATTGTGGCATCGGTATCGATTTCGCTTATAACCCAGGGATAGCCTCGGGGAACACGTTTAGACGCTGTGCGTATATTGCCTCAAATAACAATTCCTCTCAAGTCACACTGGTGGGTGGATCCATTCTCGGGAACACATTCGCCTTTAAAAAAAATTCGACAGGCGTATTCTTATTAAACAATGTCACTTTACGGCAGTCAACTCCGACAATGCTTATGTTGAACACTCCATTTAATGTAATGCCCTTACCCAGTTACCATTTCTCGGGGACCATAACTATTCTTTTTAATTCTGGAATCGGATTCTCAAAGTGGGGAATTGCCTGGAATGGAGCCACCTTCACATCAACTCTGCTTGCGGATGCTCAGTTGTCAAGGTTGGGTGGGTTGACCTTGGTCGTAAGCGGCACAACGCTTAAGGCCCAGTCTTCTGTGGCTAGTGGTTCAGCTACATTTTCCGTCCTGATGGATGGATTGGTGTATTAGGTGGGACGAAGCGCTGCGCGCGGGGGGAGAATTCTACCCACCCGTTCAGGTTGGCATAGCGTAAGCGCGTAAAAAATGGCCCCCTTGGTTGTGGCGGGTTAAAAATAACTACAAGCCAACACTCAGCCGGGAAAGCTCTGGATTAGCCACCCTGCGGCCTGTTGAAAAAAAGCAATTCCCATCGACCTAGAATCAAGCACTTACCTTCCCGTCCTCCCAGCCTGCTGATACACGTAGGATAAAACGATGCTGATAACTTGTCTATTGCCAGATAGGAAACGGGGCCAACCTAAAGTTGACCCCGTAGGAAGTTTCGTATGAACCTCAGCCATGGCCGTGGCCCAACGCGTGCTCACTATTCCTTCCAAACGTTTTTTTCAATGGACCACTTCACAAGCCACCGTCATGTGCTAGAACTATTAGGAGGGATTGCGTTATAGTCACCGCCTATCCTTTTTTCGCTCGCCTGTCGCTTTGGCCTCTTGCCATCATACGGCGTTCATGCAGACAGCTGTTTATGGAGCTCTTCTCGCTTTGCTAAATTTGAAATCACATTCCCTAGGAGCAAATTAATATGTTCCGTAAAAAAACCCTTGTTATTACAGGCGGTACTGGGACTTTCGGTAATGCCGTCCTAAAACGTTTTCTCGAAACCGAAATCAGCGAGATCCGCATATTTTCACGTGATGAGAAGAAGCAGAACGATATGCGGGGCCTATATTCACACAACAAGTTGAAATTCTATATCGGAGATGTACGCAACGAATCCAGCCTTCAGGAAGCCATGCGCGGCGCCGATTTCGTTTTCCACGCGGCGGCGCTGAAACAGGTTCCCTCCTGCGAGTTCTTTCCTCTGGAAGCCCTCCGCACCAACGCCCTGGGCACCGAAAACATGCTCAATGCCGCCATCAAGGCGGGGGTAGCTCGGGTCATCGTTCTTAGCACGGACAAGGCGGTGTATCCCATCAACGCCATGGGCATCTCCAAGGCCATGATGGAGAAGCTGGCGGTCGCCAAGTCTCGGACTGCCGCCCCAGGAACAACCATCTGTGTTACACGCTATGGGAATGTCATGGCCAGCCGGGGTTCCGTTATTCCGCTTTTCCTGAAACAGATCCAGGAAGGTTTGCCCCTGACCGTGACGGACCCCGGGATGAGCCGCTTCATGATGACCATCGAAGATGCCGTCGATCTGGTTTTGTATGCCTTTGAGAATGGCTGCCCGGGGGACACCTTCGTCCAGAAGGCACCTTCCGGCACCTTGGAAGTTCTGGCGAAAGCCCTTCGGTCCTTGATGGGCAGTCCGACTCCTATTCGCGTGATCGGCACCCGCCATGGTGAGAAGCTATACGAAACGCTCCTCACTCGTGAAGAAATGGCCGTGGCCGAGGATCTGGGCGGATACTTCCGCGTTCCGGCAGATAATCGGGACCTCAACTACGGCAAGTACTTCACTGAAGGGCAAGAGCGCTTGAGCCAACTGGTGGATTTCAATTCACACAATGTCCCACTCCTGGATGTGGAGGGCATGAAAAGCCTTCTCCTTGGTCTAGAATGCGTCCAGCGGGCCTTGAGTGGTGAACGAGTGCAGGTCTGAGGACGGGGCCATAATGAAGACCATTCTTGTAACGGGAGCCAACGGATTTGTCGGCCGCAATCTTTGCGCTACCCTCAGGAACCGACAGGATGTGGAACTGCTTACCTTCGATGTGGAGGACCCACAGGACGCATTTCAAGCACGCATTCTTGCGGCCACTGGCATCGTGCATCTTGCGGGTATCAACCGCCCGGAACGCCTGGAGGAATTCCAGACCGGGAACTCCGAACTGACGACAAGAATGGTGCAGATCTTAGAAGAGGCGGGGCGCACCACACCACTGATCCTGTCATCGTCTACCCAGGCCGCACTGGACAACCCTTACGGCCATAGCAAACTTGCCGCCGAAAACGCCGTGTTCGCTTATGGGCAGGCCACCGGCGCTCCGGTATTCGTATTCCGGCTACCCAATCTCTTCGGCAAGTGGTGCCGCCCCAACTACAACAGCGCCGTGGCCACCTTCTGCCATAACATCGCGAGGGACCTGCCTGTCCAGATCAACAACCCGGACGCCCCTCTCTGCCTAGCCTACATTGACGACGTCATCGACTCCTTCCTGCGGGCGCTTGCGGGTGCGCCGAAGCGGGACGGACGCTTCTGCGTCGTGCCGGTGACCTACCAGGCAACCGTGGGGGGCCTCGTGGAAAAGATTCGGGCTTTCAAGGAAAGCCGAAGCTCTTTGACGGTTCCTTCAATGGACGATGCCTTCACCAGGAAGCTCTACAGCACCTACCTCAGTGCATTGCCTACCGACCATTTCAGCTATCCCCTTAAGATGCATTGCGATCAGAGAGGCTCCTTCTCCGAGTTCCTCAGGACCCCGGACCGCGGCCAGGTGTCCGTGAATGTCTCGCGCCCCGGCATCACGAAAGGCAATCACTGGCATCACACCAAGAACGAGAAGTTCCTGGTGGTCAGCGGCAACGGAATCATTCGCTTCCGAAAGATCGGAACCCAGGAGGTGACCGAGTACCGTGTCAGCGGGGAAAAACTCGAGGTGGTCGATATCCCACCGGGGTACACCCACAACATCACCAACCTGGGCGCGACGGACATGGTCACCATCATGTGGGTCAACGAAGCCTTCGATCGCGATCATCCAGACACCTGGCCGGAAGATGTCTAGCGACATTTGGCAATAATCTGTTTCCACACGCCTGCGGGGCCAAGATGACGAAAATAAAAGTCGCAACCATCGTCGGAACCAGGCCGGAGATCATCCGGCTTTCTCGGGTGATGGCGAGGCTTGACGAAACCATGGAACATACGCTGATCCACACGGGGCAGAACTACGACTACGAGCTTAACGAGATTTTTTTCAATGACCTGGAAATCCGCAAGCCCAACCATTTCCTGGGCGCGGCTGGAGCCAGTGCGGCCGAGACCATCGGCCAGCTTATTATGAAGGCCGATCATCTCCTGGCAGAACTCCAGGTTGAAGCCTTGCTCGTACTGGGCGACACCAACAGCTGCTTGGCCGCTATCCCCGCCAAGCGGCGCCAGATCCCGATCTTCCACATGGAGGCAGGCAATCGCTGCTTCGACCAGCGGGTCCCAGAGGAGACCAATCGGAAGATCGTTGATCATATCAGCGATATAAATCTGACTTACTCCAGCATCGCGCGAGAGTACTTGCTAAGGGAGGGCCTGCCGCCGGACCGTATCATTAAGACCGGCTCGCCCATGTTCGAAGTCCTCCAGCACTACCGTCCCAAAATCGAGGCTTCCATCATCCTGGACAGCCTCGGCCTTCGGCCCGAGGCCTACTACGTGGTGAGCCTCCACCGGGAAGAAAACATCGAGCCCGAGGCCAGCTTCCGGAAAGTGGTGGACACCCTCGACCACCTTGCAGCCTCCTCCGATCGGCGCGTGATCGTTTCCACTCACCCGCGGACCCGCAAGCGCCTCGACGCCATGGGAATCACTCTTAATCCCGGCGTTGAACTGCTCAAGCCCCTGGGCTTTACGGACTATGTCCGCCTACAAATGGAGGCCAAGGCTGTTCTCTCCGACAGCGGCACCATCACTGAGGAATCCTCCATACTGAACTTCCCGGCCCTGAACCTGCGGGAGGCCCACGAGCGCCCAGAAGGCATGGAGGAGGGCAGCGTGATGATGACGGGTCTCGAGTGGGGCCGCATCCAGCAGGCCTTGGCCATTCTCGAGACGCAGCCACGGGCCGACACGCGCATACTGCGCCAGGTCGAAGACTATGCCATGCCCAACGTCTCTGACAAGGTGGTCCGAATCATTCTCAGCTACATAGATTATATCAATCGAAACGTCTGGCGGAGATAAGCAATAGTGCATGTCCCAACTGAAGTTCCTAACTTTGACAATAAATACCACTTTTCCTATTCGGTTTCCCGTGGGGTGTCTGAATCCGCACCGGGGATAATCTTTGCATAATAATTTATGTAATTGTTGAAATTAATTATCTTGTCAAATGATATTATTGCATGTTCTCGGCATTTTTCGGAATAAGCCCTCTTCCCCATCGTTCGAACTTTCGCAATAGCCGCAACCAACCCAGGGAAGTCCCCCCGCTCCACGATGAGCCCACACCCATCATTCACGCACTCTGGGCTGCCCCCACTGTTGAAAGTGACAACCGGAGTTCCACAAGCGAGGGATTCCAGATTGGTTGTTGGAAAGTTGTCCTCTAGCGTTGGATTCACAAACACATCAGCGGCACTGTAGATTTCTGCGAGTTCTTTGGTGCTGTTGGTTTTGGCAATCCCGATTATGCCAGGAGGCAGTCTTTTCATCTGATTTGAGTCGAGGCCGACCATCACTATTATTTCATCCCGACCAAGTATAGTAGCCAAATGAAAGAAGTAACCAAGCCCCTTCCGCTCATCCCAAACGGAGGCTACACCCAGAATAACAAATTTATCCTTTAGCTTGTTATTATGCCTAAAGGTCTCGGACTTCGGTTTGAAGACAGCCAAATCAATGCCATTATTGAGGACAATGGCCGGATAATCCTTCAGAAATGAATCCTTGAGCAGTCCCCCCAGCCATTTTGATGGAGTGACGAGGGTTAATCCAGATAACCCCGAGAATAGTTCCTTTTTTTCTTCATAGTTCTTCCGGGAACGATCAAAAAGAAAACTCCTAGGGTAATCCGATTGCAAGGGACAGTCATGGCAACTGGAACTCCATCGATCGCATCCTATGTAATCAAAATATGCACAGTGTCCGGTAAAGGCCCAACAATCATGGAGGGTCCAAATGATCGGCTTTTTTATCTGTTTTAGATAATTGAACAGTAAGCCAATATGCAAATAGTACCCATGCAGGTTATGCAAATGAATCAAATCGGGGTTCAATTTTTCTATCTTCGAAATGAAGACTGTTGTTGCCTTTGCAGAACCGAAACCGTGAGAATCGAAAACCCTGGTGCGAAGAACATGCAGGTAATTATCGATTTGATTGCCGATACGAATCGTGTTTGAGCAATTCCGCGCGTCACCACGCCCAAAGGCCACGGTGCTTTGATGCCCGCGCGATTCAAGGATGGCGTGCAAATCGGTGGCGATCCGGCCCGTACTGCCAACACCGCAAACCGAATTGACTTGTAGAATATTCATAAATTACCTTGTACTCAGGTGAAAAGATGAAGGCCTACGAATGCGCCAAGGAAATCGCATCAGGCTGAAAGGTTTTCTTCGACCACAGTCACAACACATTTCATCATCTGTTGCGCTGCTTTCTGCGGTGAAAAGTTGGCGATGATTTCGCGGGATCGCTCCCCCATTTGTTTCACTTCTTGCGGATGGTCCACGAAAAAGGCCAGTTTCTTTTGCAGATCCTGCTCGTCCTTTGGTTCGAAGGTGAAACCATTAATTCTCTCGGACACAAGATCTGGAGCAGAACCACAGCAGGAGGAAACAAGAACCGGCAGACCGCAGACCATTGCTTCATTGACTACCAGACCCCATGGCTCCGACAAACTTGGCAACACAAACACATCGCTCAGGGCGTAATACCTGGGAATTTCTGACCATTTCCTACCCCCGGTAAAGCAGACATCCCGCACCCCTAACTTGTCAACCATTTGCTGCAGATGCTCCTTTTCTGGCCCGTCCCCCACGATAATTAGTCCCCAATCAGCAGCTTGCTCATTTCCAAGTTTCACTTTTGAATATGCGGAGAGCAGGATCTCAATATTTTTCTCTTTGCTAAGTCTTCCCACATATATGAAGTTGTGGGGACACACTTTAGCTTCCAATTGGTTGCTTTCACGGTTTAGATGCACTTCCCCATGAATTTCATCAATCGTCTGATTATCCGTTGCTTGGCAACGTGTAAAGATAGTTGCGTCAGGCATTCCCAATTTCAATAAATACAAACGCGAATTCGTTCCATAACACATGGCTGCAGAACATTTTGATATAAACCATTTTTTTAGCGATTCTTTCCACCAATATTTTGGATTGTCCAGCTCTGTTGAATCAAATGAGACGACAATTATTTTGTTAGTCATCATCGAATACAACAAAGCACACCAGCACATGATATAAGCGTAACCCGGAATGATGATTATATCGAACGAATGCGTCTTTAATTCCACAAAGATTTTGGATAATTTCCGGTACCATGGGACTTCGTCAAGGCTTGAACTGAATATCATTTTATAGGGATATCTATGGTCGGTTAAATCTATGGTGCCAAGTCCCTTCCTTTGCATCTCCGTCATTGCAAATTGTATCACATACAGTTCAAATATACTATCTTCCATCAGCCTGTTGAATTCCGAAAACACGATGGCTTTGTAGCGTGACCATAATATATTATGGAGTAGCAAAATCTTTTTTTTCATCGTTTCTCGCTTTCTCTCTGGCCGGAGCACTCGGATTCGAGCCTGTTCCTAAATTTAGACCGGATTCTGGGGTTCACGTAGAATGGAGTGCTGCGGCAGGGATCAATGTTAAACGTATTATTGTCGGAATGGTAGCAAGGGAATCAGGAAGCGCAGTGATGATTATCTAATTACAGATATACATACATTTAACAACCGTCTGGGACAAGGTGGCTTTAACCCGTTTTCCGATGAGTTCCATCGAGTCCAACATCTGCTTACATCCGTGTCGTTAGCGGAACTTCCCTTCGCGGAAATCCAGGGTAGCATTATCAAGGAGCGTCGTCCCCGTCCAGCCGAAACCAAGACTCGAGGTAATTGCCTAGGTCAACGATGCTCACCCAGCCGCATCTGTGTTGGGCACTGGGGTGGGCACTAGCATTTCCTCTATTTTTGACCGGAGCATCCTATGAGTCTTCTCGCCGTCGGCAGCGTAGCCTTTGACGACCTGGAAACCCCAAGCGGAATCCGGGACAACATTCTTGGCGGGTCCGCCAGCTACTTCTCCCTCAGCGCCAGTCGCTTTACTCCGGTTCAGGTGGTCGCCGTGGTTGGGGAGGACTTTGGACCGGACCAGTACAAGGTCTTCGAGGGGCGCCCCATCGACTTCGGTGGTCTGGTGCGGCTGCCCGGCCTCAGCTTTCATTGGAAGGGGCGGTATGGGGCGGACCTCAATGAAGCCAGGACCCTTGAAACCCATCTGAACGTCTTTGGTGGCTTCAAGCCGGATCTTCCGGAGGCCTTCCGGACTTCTCCCTACCTCTTCCTTGGCAACATTGATCCCACCCTCCAGCTCGAGGTGGTCCAGCAAATGACCGTGCGGCCCAAATGGATTGCCCTGGACACCATGAACTTCTGGATCGACGGCGCCCGGGAGCCCCTACTGCAGGTTCTGAGGGAAATCGATATCCTCCTGGTAAACGAGGCCGAGGCCCGTTCGCTCACGGGTGAGCGCAACCTCCTGAAGGCCTACGCCAGGATCCGCACGCTTGGCCCGCGCATCCTCGTCGTCAAGCGCGGGGAATATGGCATGCTACTGTTCACGCAGGACTTGGTCTTCGCGGCGCCAGCCTTCCCCTTGGAGGAGGTCAGCGACCCCACCGGCGCCGGTGACACCTTCGCGGGCGGTTTCCTGGGTTATCTGGCGGCAGCTGGCAACCTGGACAATGTGACTCTCAAGCGCGCGGCCCTTTACGGCACGGTCATGGCCAGTTTCACCGTCCAAGCTTTTGGCACGGAGCGACTCCAGGCGCTCACCGAAGGGGAATACCTGAGCAGAGCCGAGGCCTTCGAGAAGATGATTCATATCGGATGAAGTTGCTGCAGGGAGGCGGCAGGACCTGTCACTGCGACAGGCCTCACCGTTTTCTCCTATCCCTTACCACAAGGTCAGGGTTGAGATCATGCAATCGTTCTATTGATCTCAAAAGGCTTGTGTCGATAAAGGGCAACTCCTGGCATCGACATCGAGCCTTGGCTGCCAATTTCATGCATAATTAAAGATTCTTCCGCTTCTACAAACGGCTCCATCTTTTTCCCTAGGATTTATCCCATGGCTCGCATAACCCAGGCAATCATCCCGGTGGCAGGCCTCGGCACGCGCTTCCTGCCGGTCACCAAAGCCCAACCCAAGGAGATGCTGCCCCTCGTCGACAAGCCTGTAATTCAGTATGTGGTGGAGGAAGCAGCGGAAGCCGGCATCACGAGCGTGACTTTCGTGACGGGCCAGGGCAAGGCTTCCATCGAGAATCATTTTGACCGCGCCTATCAGCTTGAAGCGACCTTGAAGGCCAAGGGACAATTTGAGGCGCTGGCTGAAATCCAGAACCTGAACCAGTTGCTCCAATTCAGCTACGTGCGGCAAGGGGAAGCCCAGGGGCTCGGGCATGCCGTCAAATGCGCTCAGGTCATCGCGGGCCGGGATCCCGTCGCCGTGCTACTCGGTGATGATGTGTTCACCGGGGAACGACCGGCCCTGGGCTACCTTTTGGAGGCCTATGAGGCCACGGGCATGACGGTAGTGGGTATCCAGGAAGTCCCCCTTGCCCACGTGAGCCGGTATGGCATTGTCAATGGGCCTGCCTTACCTATGCCCTCCTGGGCGGTGGACTGCATCATCGAAAAACCTGCCCCGGAGGACGCTCCCAGCCGGTTCGCGGTGGTGGGAAGGTACATCTTGACGCCGGAGGTGTTCGAAATTCTGGGGAGCCTGCCACCGGGTCAGGGGGGGGAATACCAGTTGACGGATGCCCTGGCTGAAATGGCGAAGCGGCATCGTCTGGTTGCCGCCGTGATTCCCAATCGCCGTTTCGATACCGGGAACAAGTTGGACTACCTGAAGGCATGCCTGGACTTTGCACTGGCCAGGCCCGAATTCAGGGCCGATCTTGAGAATTACATCATCGAAAAGGCAGCTACCTTTCGCTCCTATCACACAGAGGCCAGGTGATCATGAAAACCCACGTTCTTGTTACCGGTGGAGGCGGCTTCATCGGCAGCCATGTTGTGGCACTGCTGATCAAGGAGGGCTTTGAAGTAACGGTCCTGGACAATTTCAGCAAGGGACACCGGGAGGCCATCCACACCGAAGCGCACGTGGCCGAGGGCGATTGTGGCGACCGGGCCTTTTGTCGCCAGGTGTTCATGACGAACCGCTTTGATGCAGTCCTCCATTTTGCCGCCTTCATTGAAGCCGGGGAGAGCATGAAGGACCCCCAGCGTTTCTTCGCGAACAATACGGCAGCGACGCTCAACCTGCTGGAAGCCCTCGTCGACGCAGGGGTGCCCAAGTTCATCTTCAGCTCCACGGCTGCGACCTACGGGGCTCCCCAGTACTCCCCCATCGACGAGGAGCATCCCAAGTCACCCACCAATGCTTACGGCTTCACCAAGTTGCTGGTCGAACAGGCCCTGGACTGGCTCCACGACCTCAAGGGGCTCCGCATTGCGTGCCTTCGCTACTTCAATGCTGCAGGGTGTTCGCTCGAGCTTGGGGAAGACCACTCGCCGGAAACGCACTTGATTCCCCTGCTCCTTGACGTGGCCGCGGGCCATCGGGAGAACATCAAGGTCTTCGGCACGGATTACCCAACCCCCGACGGCACCTGCATCCGGGACTATGTCCATGTGGAGGATTTGGCCTCTGCGCATCTGTTGGCACTTATTGCATTGGAAGGTTCCACCCGGCTTCGCTACAACCTCGGCAAAGAACAGGGCCACTCGGTCAAGGAAGTCATTGAAACGGTGAGGCAAGTGACTGGCCATCCCATCCCGGTCGTCCTTGAGGACCGCCGCCCCGGCGACCCTGCCGTCCTGGTAGCCTCCAGTGCCAAGATCAAGCGGGAACTTGGGTGGGAACCTCGATATCCAGGCTTGGAAGCCATCGTGAGGTCGGCTTGGGCTTGGCGGCTTGCGCATCCTCACGGCTATGAAAAGTAGCTGCCAGGGCCGAAAAGCGTTGGTTCCCATCGGATGGGAGCAACGATCCCACGGGCGCCGGGGACACCTTCGCGGGCGGATTCCTGGGCTACCTGGCGGCGGCCGGCGACCTGTCGGACGTGACCCTCAAGCGTGCGGCCCTGGCGGGCACGGTCATGGCCAGTTTCACGGTGCAGGCTTTCGGGACGGAACGGCTCCAGGTGCTCACCGACGGGGAATACCAGGACAGGACCTCGGCCTTCGAGAGGATGATTCACCTCGGGTGACGGGAACGGCTCTGACCCCGGGGAGCGCGCAGCGGCCGGCCATCAGCCCCGAAGTGGGAGGGGTGGGCGGTTGCTGCTAGAATTTCCCAACAGTCGAGGATTTTTCATGACCCCTTTCCGATTCATCGGTCCCATTTTCATGGTCTCGATCCTGGTCGCCCAGGAGCCAGGCACCGCGGAGCTCGCGAACCTCAGGCAGGCGGCCGCTGCCCAGGCTGGCCAGCAGGGCTCGGCTGCCTCCGATGCGAACCCCCGACCCGTGGCTCCGGGCAAGACGGAGACACTTGAAGCCACGCTCAAACGCGAATCCGACCAGGAACGCCAGCAGAAGGAGATCGTCGCCGCCAAGGCCCGCGAAAAGGGACCCAAGCGCTTCGCCCAGGATCTCTTCTCCTACCGGCAGGCGCCGGTTTCCACCACCGAGGGCGGCATCTCCGATGACTATGTGCTCGGCGCGGGCGACCAGGTGCAGGTCAACCTCTTCGGCAGTGCCACGTTCGAAGCGCCGCTGCAGGTTGACGGGCGCGGGGAACTGGTGGTGCCCAAGGTGGGCACGGTGCGCGTGGCGGGGATGAGTCTGGCCAAGGCGCGGGCGGCGGTGGCGGCCAAGGTGGGACAGGTGTTCAGCCGGACGACGGTGGATCTGTCCATCCTCAAGCTACGGGAGGTGCGGGTCTTCGTGCTGGGGGAGGTGTACCTGCCCGGCAGCTACATGGTGCCCAGCCTCAGCAGCCTCGTTAATGTGCTGGGGCTCGCGGGGGGCCCCACGGCCGCCGGGAGCTTCCGCCAGGTTCGCGTGCTGCGGGGGGGTGCGGTGGTCCACCAGGTGGATCTCTATCCCCTGCGGGCCGAGGGGGTGGGGAACATGAACTTCGGGCTGCAGAGCGGCGACACGATCTTCGTGCCGCTGGCCTTCAACCAGGTGATGCTCGAGGGCGCGTTCACCCGGGTCGTGGCGGCCACGGGGGATCTGGCCCCCCGTGAGCGGACGGACCATGAGAGCCCGGAGATCCTGGCCCTGAAGGCTGAAATCCGCATGACCGAAGCCAAGCTGGGCCTCGGTTCGCCCGCAAACGCCACCCCGGCCAAGGAGGCGGGCCCGGCTCCCCTCAAGCCCGACGAACGGGAAGGTCTCGAGGAAGAGCTGGCCGCCGCGCGGGTCAGGCTGCGGGACTTGCAGCGGCATGACCGCGGGGACAAGCGCTTGCCGGAGAATCTTGACCGGGACCATTACCCGGAGGGGATCCACCCCGACAACACCGGCGTGCCGGGTTGGCTGGCCCGTTGGCAGGACGATGGCCAGACGCCCACCCTGCAGTTCGAATTCCTCCCCGGGGAGACAGCCCAGGACGCGCTGCGCTTCGCCGGGGGTCTCGCCCTGCAGGCCTTCACGGAGAATCTGAGCCTGCGCCGTTCCGGCCCGGGCGGGGTCGTGGATGTCCTGGACATCCCTCTGCCCCGCGCCGGATCCTTCGAGCTGCGCAAGGGCGATGTGCTCTCCGCGCTGTCCAGCCGGGAGCGCGTCGACCGGCTCGTCACCATGGCGGGCTGGGTCCGGGTCCCCGGGGCCTACGCCCGCACGGAAGGGCTGCGGGTGGGCGAGCTCCTCCGGCGGGAGGCGCAGGTGCTGCCCGATACCTACCTGCACCGGGGCGAGATCATCCGCACCCTGCCGGACACGACGACCCGGTATCTCGCCTTCGATGTGGCCAAAGCCCTGGCGGGCCAGCCTGACCATAATGTGCTCCTGGAGAACCGGGACCGGATCGAGCTCTACCGGACCAACGATCTCCGGCTGCCCCGCACCGTCTCGGTGGTGGGGCCCTTCACCCGGGCCGGGACCTTCCCCTACCACGAGGGCATGCGGGCCTCCGATCTGCTGTTCCAGGCCGGCGTGCCCCTGCGCGAGGCGGACCACTTCGTCGCGGAGCTGGCCCACACGCGGGGGGGGAACGCCAGCGAGGTGACACGGCTGGATCTCGGCAAGCTGCTCACGACGGAGGACGCGAGCCCCGTCCAGCTCAAGGACGATGCCGTCAACCCGCGCCTCGAGCCGCTGGATCAATTGAGTGTCTATTCCAGGCCGGACTACCGGGCCCATCGCACGGTGACCCTCATGGGCCAGGTGATGCGCCCCGGTTCCTACGCGCTGGATGGCGACCAGGTCAGCCTGCGGGACGTGCTCAAGCGGGCGGGGGGACTCTCCCATGAGGCCATGCCCCAGGCCACCATCTTCATCCGGCCCCTGGTCGCCACGAACCCTGTGGATCTGGAAGGCCTGGACGCCAAGACCCCCAAGGCCAAGGATCCCACCTCCAATGGCATCAATTCCATCCTGGAGCGCCTCAGCGAAACCAAGCGCCAGCCCACCACCGGCAACCTTCTCAATTCGCCGGTCCTCCACGGGCTGGGCACAGGCAACCTCAACCGCATGATCGTGAACGTGCCCGGCATCCTGGCGGGAGACCACAAGCTGGATGTGGACCTCCAGGATGGTGACCAGATCATCATCCCCCGCCGCACGGAAGCGGCCTACGTGGTGGGCGAGACGGCCAGCCCCTTCATGTCCTACAAGATCTCAGGCACCCTCAAGGTCCGGGACATGCTCAAGCTGGCGGGCGGGGTCACGCGCAATGCGGACGAGACCGAGATCCGCCTCCTCAAGGCGGATGGCCGGATCCTGGATCGCGCGGTCCTGGGCCAGGAGATGGAACCGGGCGACGCGGTGCTGGTGCCGCAGCGGATCCGCCGGGACTACAGCTGGCAGGAGAATCTCGCGGCCCTCACGCCCCTGGCCCTGATCCTCAACGTGGTGAAATAGGGATGCACCCGCAGGATTGCCACCTGGGGCGGCCCTCTGTATTATGAGCCATTAAATGTCTGGGGCCTGCATGCTCGGATTCACCCACGCCAAGGCACGAATTGCAGTCTCGCTGCTCCTGCTCCCGGTTTCCACAAGCGCCAAGGCCCAGGCCCCGGCCGGGTGGAACCAGCAGCCGGCCCTGGGCTCGGACCTGCCCTCCGGCACCGCCTGGTATGGCGCAGGCTTGTGGGGGGGAGGCAACCATGCCGGCCCGGCGCCCCTCGTCGATGGCCTGGGGCTGGGCAACGCGTACACCGGCCTGGGACCCCAGATGGAGGGCGGCCTGAACCTGGGCAACTGGAGCCTGGCCATGAAGGTCCTGGGCAACGGCGACTCCTCGGACAGCAGCCCGAAGGCCATGGTCTACCAGTGGCATCTCCTGCGCCAGAAGCCCGGAGGCTGGAAGGTGGGCCTGGAAGCCGAGCCCCTGGTGTGGGGCTATGGCAACCTGGGGGGCTACCTGCTTGGCGAGTCGGCCCGCCCGTTCCCTAGGTTCATCGTGGAATCTCCCTACCGTCACCTCTCGCTGGGCGGCTGGTCCCTTGGCAGGTGGGGGTTCCAGACCTTCACCGGACGGCTGGAATCCGACCGGACCGTCACGCCTCTTTCCCAGGTGCCCTTGATCGCTGCCGGACAGGTGCGCGCCTTCGGGGAACCCCAGGCGCCCTTTCTTTCGGGCTACCGCCTCCAGGCCAAGGCCCTGGACGAAAAGGTGGAGTTCTACCTGAACTGGACCGTGCTGTGGGGAGGCACCCGGAACGGGATTCCCATGACCCAAGGCTATTCCTGGAAGGACTACCTCACGGCGATGACGGGCACGAAGGATGTGCTCTCCCAGAACGGCATCAATTTCAACGATCCCAATCACCCGATGGAAGTTCCGGTTTCCGCGGCCCGCAGTTCCACCAACTTCGATCTCGGCATGCGCTGGCAGCTCGACTGGCTGTCCCGCCTCACCTCCACCGAGAAGGCCTGGTTCTACGTCAGCCGGGGCAGCAAGGGCGTTTTGATCCAATGGTCCCACCTGGCCAAAAAGCCCGTCTACTACCTCCAGCAGGATCTGCAATCCGTGGCCAAGGATGTGGCCTCCCTCAACTTCTCCCGGCTCTGGAACAAGAAGGACAGCTATGTCCTGCCCAACCTCATCGTGCCCAACGATACGATGGGTTTCATGCTGCAATGGCCCGGGGTCCGCCTGGCCATCGAGCACCATGACACGGTCAACCCCGCAGGCGTCACCTACCGCTCGTTCATCCAGGGGGACTATGGAGCGGGCTACTACACCCACGGCGATGCCCTGGGCGAGGCCCTCGGCGGCGAGGCCAACACCAGCGACCTCAGGCTGGAGGCGGACTTCGGCCCGCGCCTCACGACGACCACCTGGGTCCTGGCCGGCCTTCGCTACTTCAGGGACGGTCTCGATCTGTGGACGGCCCAGCACCCGGCCCTCAGCCCGACCCCTGACAACTTCATCGGCCTGCAGCAGCGCGTGGACTGGAAGTTCGGCCCGGGCGCCAGTTTCAACCTGGGCGCCTCCTGGCAGCGGCACTCCGCCTTGTCGAACGTCCCCGGGGAGGTCAGCAACGGCTTCCGGTGGTTCGCAGGCCTGAGCTACCGCTGGGCCAAGGGCATCTGAAGCCGGCCCTGTTCCTCAGCCCCAGACCTGCCTGCCGGCCACCCAGGTGCCCAGCACCTTCCCCGGCAGGCTCCAGCCCTTGAAGGGGGTGTTGAAGCTCCTGCTCTGCACGAAGGCCCGGTCCACGGTGATGCGGGCGTCCAGGTCCACCAGGGTGAAGTCCGCGGCGGAGCCGGGTTTCAGGCTGCCCAGGCCCTGGCGGTCCAGGTGGAAGGCCTTGGCGGGACCCCAGGTGAGCAGCTCGATGGCGCGGGACAAGGTGATGACCTTGGTGTCCACCAGGAGGCTCAAGGTCAGGGGCAGGGCCGTCTCCAGGCCGATGATGCCGAAGGCGGCGTCGCGCAGTTCGCACTCCTTGTCGTCCCAGGTGTGGGGGGCATGGTCGGTGGCGATGGCGTCCACGGTGCCGTCCGCCAAGGCTTCCAGCAGGGCGTCCAGGTCGGACTGGGTGCGCAGGGGGGGGTTCATCTTGAAATTGGAATCGAAGCGGGTCATCTCCTTGTCGGTCAGGGCGAAGTGGTGGGGGGTCACCTCGCAGGTGACCTTGAGGCCACGGGCCTTGGCTTCGCGCACCAGGCGGAGGGAACCCTTGGTGCTGAGGTGGGCCAGATGGAGGTGGCCGCCGGTATGTTCGGCCAGGATGATGTCCCGGGCCACCATGGCCTCCTCGGCGGCCGCGGGGATGCCCAGGCAGCCCAGGTAGTAGCTCGTGGCGCCCTCGTTGATGTAGCCCTTGGCGGCGAGGTTGACGTCCTCCTCGTGGGCGACGACGGGCAGGTCGAGCCAACCGGTGTATTCCAGGGCGCGGCGCATGATGGCGGCGTTCATGACGGGCAGGCCGTCGTCGCTGAAGGCGATGCAGCCCGACGCCTTGAGGGTGCCGAAATCGGTGAGTTCTTCGCCGGCGGCGCCCTTGGTGAGGGTGCCCAGGGGGAAGTAGCGGCAGAGATCGGCCTTGCGGGCGCGGGTGAGCATCTGCTCGGTGATGGCCACGGAGTCGTTCACGGGCTTGGTGTTGGCCATGGCGCACACGGCCGTGAACCCGCCGGCCACGGCGGCGCGGCAGCCGGATTCGATGTTCTCCTTGGCGGTCTGGCCCGGCTCGCGGAAGTGCACGTGCAGGTCGATGAGGCCAGGGACCAGGAGCTTGCCGTTGGCGTCCACCACCTCGGCCTGGGCGGCCCTGGGATCGGTCAGGACCGTGCCCGCCTCCGCCACGAGGCCATCCACCACCAGCAGGGAGGCGGGGCCATCCCAGCTCTGGGAGGGGTCGATCAGGCGTGCGTTCTGGATGAGCAGGGACATGGGGGACTCCGGGCTTCGCTCCATCTTAACCCACCACCGCCCCTGGCCGACCCGGATGCGGATCGGGAAGCGTTCCCTTCGAGCCTCGCCACCGGTGGCCGCTCATCCGGCCGGGGACGAAGCCTTCCCGGCTCCGGAGGAGGAGGCCGCTTCACGGGAGGGCGCCCTCAGGCCCATGAGGAGGAACACACGGGAAGGGAAGCCTCGGTTCCTTCCCACCCTGGGCCTGGGCATCAAATCATCGACGGGTCGTTTTAATTGATTATTATTATTTAATTGTTGTTTTTATGAGAACTCATTCGCATGCGCGTCCTTGAGCGGAAACGTCCCTGGGACCGTTGGGAGCCCCCTTGTTTCCTCATGGCGCATATTGCCAGGCCCGGGTCGTGCGACGTGAAACCTGGGACCGAGCCTCAGCCTGGCCTCCCCCCGCCTGCGTTCCCCTCCCAGGCCTCAGCCCACAAGGCTATTCCACCTTCCAATTATGCCCCGGCGTCCTTGGGTTGCCTTTCCAACCCCAGGGTTATGCCTTAAGCTTCGGGGCGAAGGAGCGCAGGGTGGCAGGATGGGATGGCCAATCCTGGGCAGCGGCCGGCATCCTCAAGGCGTAAACCCGGTATAAAACGGGACCAGATACGGGACCTGACGTAACACACGAGGAAAGGTATAATGACTTCATTGACCATTTGTTGAATTATTCATTAAACGATTCCACCCATGGATTTTACTTTAAAACTTGGCCCATGAGCGTATACTCGTGAGTATGAAAAAAAGGGAGTTTCGTCTTCCCGAACTTCCATCAATACAGCCGGAATTATCGTGTTTTTTTCCAAGTCCTTCGTATCCCTTCGGCCCTCTGGAGCCAACTTCATGCCTCGCATCCTCGTCACTGGTGGCGCCGGCTTCATTGGAAGCCACGTGGTCGACGCCCTCGTAGCTGAGGGCTGCGACGTGCTGGTAATTGACAACTTATCAACGGGCTCCCTCGCCAACGTGAACCCCGCCGCCCGCCTGGAGGCGATTGGCCTCGAGAGCGAGGAGACGCTCCACCTGCTCGAGACCTTCCGCCCGGAAACCATCTTCCATTTCGCGGCCCAGATCGACGTGCGCGTGAGCGCGGCGCGGCCCGTCCATGATGCCGAGCAGAACATCATCAACTCGCTCAGGCTCGTGGAGACTGGCCTCAAGCATGGCTTGCGGTACTTCGCCTTCGCCTCCTCGGGCGGAGCCATCTACGGGGAACCCCTCGCAGGCCCGCAGGACGAGGACCATCCCGAACGCCCCCTGTCACCCTATGGCGTCGCCAAGCTCTGCGTCGACAAGTACCTTGCGTCGTTCAGCCACTACCATGGCCTGGACTCATGCTCCATGCGGTTCTCCAATGTCTATGGCCCCCGTCAGAACAACCGCGGAGAAGCCGGCGTGGTCTCCGTCCTCATCGGCCAGGCGCTCGCCGGCCAGGCCCTCCGGGTGAATGGCGATGGCCTGCAGACCCGTGATTTCGTCTATGCCAAAGACCTCGCACAAGCGGCCAGCCTCATCCTCAAGGTTCGACCCAAGGGCGTGCTGAACTTCGGAACGGGCACTGAAACCAGCATCGCGGCCCTGGCTGACCTCATCCGGGCCCTGTTCCATGGCCAGGTTCCAATCGAGCACCACCCCGCCATCCCTGGCGAACAGAAGCGGTCGGTGCTCGATCCTGGCAAGGCGAACCGGGTCCTCGGCTGGACCCCTGCCACGCCGCTCACGACAGGGCTCCTGGAAACAGCCCAATTCTTCACCCGTGCCAAGCAAACTGCCGTAGCGAGCGCAGCAGCAGATGTCCTGGAGTTGACCCATGACCCCCTCCACTGATCAAAAAAATTCCCTGGTCCTCGACTTTCCCGCCCTGACCCGCTTGCCTCAGCAGCAGCAGGAGGAGGTTACCCCTGCCGAGGCGTTCTCCGAGGCGCCGGGGCTCATCGACCTGTTCGACTGGTGCGCAGCTCTGGTTCTTTTTGTGCTTTCCCTGCCCATCCTTCTGTTGAGCATGCTCTGGGTGGCGGTGGTGGACCGAGGCAATCCGATCTTCACCCAGCTCCGCATCGGCAAGCATGGCAAGCCCTACCGGATCTTCAAGATCCGCACCATGTTCCATGACGAGCACCGCCACGCCAGATTCTGCAGCCACGAGGATGACCGCATCCTGCCCGGCGGCCAGTTCCTGCGCAAGACCCGGATCGACGAGCTCCCCCAGTTCCTGAACGTGCTCATGGGCACCATGGCCCTGGTGGGTCCGCGGCCCGAACAGCCCATCTTCGTCGAGGCTTTCGCCAAGGAGATCCCCCGCTACCAGGAGCGCCACCAGGTGAAACCCGGCATCACGGGACTCGCCCAGATCCACCAGGGGTATGTGGATTCCCTGCAGGGCACGCGGATCAAGCTCCAGTTCGACCTGCTCTTCATTGAAAAGCGGTCGCTCGGACTCTGGTTCTCCATCGTCTGGGGGACCGTGAGCGTGGTGCTCCGGGGCCACGGCGCCCGCTAGCTGGACGGTGTCCCGCTCGGGCGAGGAAGGCGGCTTCCAGCCTGGGGGCCGGATTCCGGGGCATTCCCCAAGGCGGCTCAGCCGTGCGAATGGCCGTCATGATCATGGTCATGGCCACCATGGTCATGGTGCGCATGGGGATCGTCCGCCTCGTGCTTGTGCACGAACTGGTGGTGGTGGTGGCCGGCCATGGCCGCGGTCTCGAAGTGCACCGTGACATGCCTGACCCGGAAGGCGTCGGCCAGCGCGTGTTCGATGTTCGCCAGCAGGGGGGCGGTGTCGGCCAGGCGCTCCAGGTCCACCTGCACGTGGGCGGTGCATACCACCAGGTGGCTGCACATGCGCCAGCTGCGCAGGTCCTCCACGCCCGAGACGCCAGGCAGGGCCATGATGAGCTTGCGGGCTTCCGCATGGTCGAAGGCGGCGCGGTGCATGAGGATCGAGATCGCGTCACGCAGGAGGGCGTAGGCGGACTTGAGGATCACGGCGATGATGCCCAGGGCCAGGAGGGGATCCACCCAGCGCCACCCCGTGAAGCGGATGACCAGGGCGCTGGCCACCACGGCCAGGCTGGCGATGGAATCGGAGAAGGCGTGGAGGTACGCGGCCTTGAGGTTGGCGTCCCGTTCCAGGGCATCCTTGTCCCTGGGGCGCAGGGCCACGGTGGCGGTGAGGTTCAGAGCCAGGCCCAGGAGGGCGAAGACCAGCACCCAGCCGGTCTGGATGGCGTGGGGGTGCTGGAGGCGGTCCACGGCCTTGCGGATGATGTCGATGGCCAGGGCCACCAGCATGCCGCCGCCCAGGAAGGTGTTGAGCACCTCCAGGCGGTGCCAGCCATAGGTGAAGCGGTCGCAGGGTTCCCGGCGGTTGGCTACGGTCAGGCTGGTGAGCGAGAGGAGGTTGGCGATGAGGTCGTTCAGGTTCTCGACGGCGTCCGCGCGCAGGCCCAGGGAGCCCGTCAGCATGCCTCCGACGCCCTGGATGACGGCGCTGGCGCCGAAGATGGCGGAGCTCCACCCCAGCCTGCCGACGGTGCTCAGGCCCTCGTCGGCGGTGGTGTGGCTTGCGTGGTCATGGGGCATCGGCTTCTCGAAAGGGTTCCTGGAAGGGAGGGGCTCAAGGGCGCCAAGGTTGAGGGCGGGGGTACCTGCCGCGCCGATGCCCGGATCCTTGCCCTAGAGACTATCCCAACCGGAGGCAAAGCGGGCACTGGGGAGCCTCTGGAGGTCCAGGTTCTTCCATTCGCTGTCGCCGCCTGTAGAGCAGGTGGAGCCCGGAACGCCCCGGTCCGGGACCCGCGGGACGGCTTGGCAGGGGTCTGCCACGAGGAGCCCGTCCCGAAGGCGGTCCCGTCAGGGAAGGGGTTCCGGTCCACGGACGCACGCAGGGCCGGAGCCGCCACCAATGCCCATGCCGATGCCGATGCCAGTCCGGCCACCCATGGACCCGAGGCCCGGGTGGGCTTCCGGCCTGCCGGGTCAGTCGATATCCGCCAGCTCCACCAGTTCGTCGTCCTCTTCGGCGAAGTCCCCTTCCTCCACCAGGAGGCGCTTGATCTTGCCGCCTTCGGGGGCGCTGATGTAAAAGGGGGTGTGGCCCGTGTCGGTGCCTTCCAGAAGCATTAGAGACTCATCCTCCTCCACTTCCTGGCCCGCGGTGACGAGCACCCCAACGACGTAGCCCGGCCATTCTGCCCGGATGATCATGGCTCCCCTCCGTGGTTCTGCGAGGAAAGTATGGTAATCCAAGGCGTCGCGCAAGCTAGAGTTTGAAGAAAAAAGATTTGAGGCCCATTTTTTTGGGGGGGCCCGGGCCCCCCGGAGGAGTTGGGAAACGTTTTTTTCACGTGCTATGATGAACGCGCCGATCTATTTGCTCCCGTCGGCAGCGACCTCTGCAGGAAGCCCACCTCCCCCCATCAGTTATCGGCGGAGGGTTTCATGGAGGGATCGCCATCAGGGGGCCACTGTGGGGCCGAGGCCCCAGGAGAATCCATGAACACCCTGAACTTCACCCCCACCACCGTCAGCATCGACCTGGGCGGGACCCCCATCAGCCTCGAGACGGGCCGCATCGCCAAGCAGGCCGCTGGGTCCGTCATCGTCCGCCAGGGCGACACGATGGTCCTCGTGGCCGTGTGCGTCGCCGAGCCGAGGGAAGGCATCGACTTCTTCCCCCTCACCGTGGACTACCGCGAGCCCGTGTTCTCCGCCGGCAAGATCCCCGGCGGCTTCTTCAAGCGCGAAGGGAAGCAGACCACGAAGGAGACCCTGGTCTCGCGCCTCATCGACCGGCCCCTGCGCCCCCTGTTCACGGAAGGCTACAACGGCGACACCGTCATCACGGCCCAGGTCATCAGCTTCGACGGCGACCATCAGCCTGACGTGCTGGCCATGGTGGGCGCTTCGGCGGCCCTGATCATCTCCGAGATCCCCTTCGAGAACCCCGTGGGCGGCGTCCGCGTGGGCCGCATCGACGGGAAGTTCGTCATCAACCCCACCGTCAGCCAGCGCCCCGATTCGGACCTGGACCTGCTGGTGGCCGGCACGGACGAGGCCCTGGTGATGGTGGAGTGCGGCGCCAGGTGCTTCCAGGAGGCGGACATGGTCGCGGCCCTGGAGTTCGGCCACGCCGCCATCAAGACCCTCGTCACCCTCCAGCGCGACCTGCGCGCCAAGGTGGGCAAGACCAAGATGGTGGCCGTCAAGGCCCAGCACAACGAGGAGGTCTACAAGCTCGTGGCCTCGAAGTACGCCGAGAGGCTGCTGGCGGCCCTCACCATGAAGGTGAAGATCGACAGCTACAAGGCCATCGACGTCCTGAAGAAGGAAGCCGTGGCGGAGTTCACGAAGGACAAGCCCGAGCTCAAGAAGGACGTCGTCGAGAGCTTCGACACGGTCAAGGAAGCCCTCTTCCGCAACGCCATCCTCAAGCAGGGCGCGCGGCTCGACGGCCGGCGCTTCGACCAGATCCGCCCCCTGAACATCGAGGTGGGGGTGCTGCCGGCGGCCCACGGCTCCTGCCTGTTCACCCGCGGCGAGACCCAGGCCCTGGTCACGGCCACCCTCGGCACGGCCGACGACATCCAGCACATCGACGGCATCGAGGAGGAGTTCGACAAGCGCTTCTACCTCCACTACAACTTCCCCGGCTACTCCGTGGGCGAGTGCAAGCCCAACCGCGGCCCCGGCCGGCGCGAGATCGGCCACGGCATGCTGGCCGAGCGGTCCATCTTCCCCGTGCTGCCTTCCAAGGAAGCCAACCCCTATGTGCTGCGCGTGGTCTCCGAGATCACCGAGAGCAACGGCTCGAGCTCCATGGCCACCATCTGCGGCGGGACTCTTGCGCTCATGGACGCGGGCATCAAGCTTGACGCGCCCGTGGCCGGCGTGGCCATGGGCCTGGTTTCGGACGGCGAGAAGTTCGTGGTGCTGACCGACATCGCCGGCCAGGAGGACCACTACGGCGACATGGACTTCAAGGTCGCCGGCACCACCAAGGGCATCACCGCCCTTCAGATGGACATCAAGATCGGCGGCATCACCACCGCGATCCTCACCAAGGCGCTCGACCAGGCCAAGCAGGGCCGCCTGGAGCTCCTGGAGGCCATGGGCACCATCCTGGCCGCCCCCCGCGGCGAGATCGCCGGCAACGCGCCCCAGATGCACACCATCCAGCTGCCCAAGGAGAAGATCCGCGACGTCATCGGCAAGGGCGGAGCGGTCATCCGCAACATCATCGAGGTGAGCGGCTGCCAGGTGAACATCGACGACGACGGTTCCTGCCAGGTGGCGGGTTCCACCAAGGAGAAGCTGGCCGTGGCCCTGAAGATGATCGGGGACCTGATCCAGACCGCGGAAGTCGGGCAGACCTACCTGGGCCGGGTGGCCAAGGTGGTCGAGTTCGGGGCGTTCGTGACCATCCTCCCCGGCCTCGACGGCCTGCTGCACGTCTCGGAAATGGCGCCGCACCGGGTGAAGAACCCCGCCGACGAGGTCTCCGAAGGCCAGGAGATCATGGTCAAGTGCATCGCGGTCGACCCCAGCGGCAAGATCAAGCTGAGCCGCAAGGCGCTCATGGCGGCCGAGGGCACCACCCTGTAGCCCAGGAATGATAAATAGACCCCGGTCGAAGCCTGGCTTCGACCGGGAGTTCGATCGATCATTGAAGGAGGGCTTCCGTGTTACGGGAAGCCGGACCGGGGCTCCCTTCCAGGCCACGGGCGTACGGACAAGGAGTTTAACCATGGGCGTCCAGCCGATCATCTCGGTCGTTTGCATCACCTGGAACAGTGAACGATTCATTCGTCCACTGTTGACCACCTTGCTGGCCGAGATCGAGCATTCCGGCCTGCCCACGGAAATCATCCTCATCGACAACGGTTCGACCCGGGACCGCACGACGGAGGAAGTGCGAACCTTCGCCGCGGCCCACGCGAACATCACCCTGGTTCCGCTCAGCACCAACCATGGCACGACGGCCTCGCGGAACATCGGCATCCGCATGGCCCGGGGCGAATTCATCCTGATCCTGGACAGCGACACGGAAATGCCGCCGGGAACCCTCCGGGGCCTCCTGGACGCCTTCGGCGAGCTTCCCGAACCCGGGAAGATCGGCCTCATCCACCCGCGCTTGACCTTCCCGGACGGCAGCTTCCAGGAATCCGCCCGCCGCTTTCCGACCCTGGCGACCAAATTCTTCCGGATCTTCAGGCTGGAAGGGGCCCGGAGCCGGAATGAAACCATCCCCGAGGTCATCCGGGGCGAGGTGGCGGAGGTCGACTATGCGATCAGCGCCTGCTGGCTGGTGCCTCGAACGGTGTTCGACCAGGTGGGCCTCCTGGACGAGACCATCTTCTATTCTCCCGAGGACGTGGAATTCTGCGCCCGGCTCAAGCGGCACGGCCTGCGGGTCTGGTACTACCCCAAATGCCACGTGATCCACAACTGCCAAAGGCTCACGGCCAAGCGCCCCCTTTCGCGCCTGGGGCTGAGCCATGCGAAAGGGCTGCTTCGTTTCTGGTGGCGCTATGGGTGCTTTTTCACGCGGCCGTAGCGCCGTCGTCCTGCCTTGGGCCCCGCTGCCGGTCTGAGCGTGGTTTTCATGCCTTGGAGAAGGCCCTTCTCCCATCATCCAGCTGGAGGCTGCCAGGATGCCGTTTCCCGGTAACAACACGCTCGCGGTTCTGGTCGTTTCGTGTGACAACTACAGTGATCTCTGGGATATATTCCACAAGCAGTTCCTGCGGTTCTGGCCCTCGTGCCCGCTGAGGACGTACCTCCTGACCAATCAGCTCGAGCCGGAGCTGCCGCCCTTCGTCCCCCTCCCGGTCGGACCCGATGTCTCCTGGTCCGACAATCTGCGGGCGGCCCTGGCGAGGATCGACGAGGACTTCGTGCTGCTCTTCCTGGAAGATCTTCTGCTGAACGCGCCGGTGGACCCGGTCCGTCTGGAGCCCCTGCTGCACTGGGTGGTCCAGAACCGCCCCGACTCCATCCGGCTCAACTGCACGGAAAGGCCGACCAGCCGTCTGACCGACCAGATCGGCCACGTGGCCCCCGGGGCGATCTACAGGACCTCCACGGTCCTGTCCCTCTGGAAGAAGGAGACCTTGCTGGACCTTCTGAAGCCGGGGGAGAGCGCGTGGGAGTTCGAGCTCAAGGGCTCCGAGCGTTCGGACCGGTACGAGGGTTTCTACTCGGTGTACGCTGACCTGTTCCCGATCCTGAATGGGGTGATCAAACGGAAATGGGTGCCCGCGGTCGTGGAGCGCCTGGCCGAACTGGGCATCCAGGTGGATCTAGGGCGCCGGCCCATGATGACGTCCCGCGAGGTGCTGAAACTGAAGGCCGGAATCTGCAGGACCCGGGTCTTCAAGCTGCTCCCTTGGCGAATGCGCAGGCGGGTGCGCCAGGCCTTCAAGTCCTAGGAGCCGGCTGGAGGAAAGGAAGCCGATGGCCGGTGGAGGCCAGCCGGTCAATCCCTCATTATTGAATTTTTAATAAACTCCCGTTTATCCCAGAGCAACGAAGCCAAGGCCACCAGAAAGGTGCAGACGAGCACAAGGTTGGCGCGGGCGGGTCCGCTCTTCTGTTCCGGCTGGTTGCCCGCGTCCAGGACATTGATGATTGGCATATCATTCTTTTCATCCATCAAGGCCTGCTCGTAGCCCATGGCCAGCGACACCACGAGCTGGCCTCGCAGTTTCATTTCCTCCTCCAGCCGCAGGCCCGCGACCCGCACGGCCGGATCGGCGCTGGTGAGGTAGTTCCGGTTCACGCTCAGGAACTTGACCAGCTCGCGCTCGGCTTCGGCCTTGGCAACCTTGGCATCCCGAAGGCGCCCCTCGGCGAACTTGGCCTTCAACCTGCCTTTGGTCATCGCCCGCTCGACGACGAAGGTGTCGAGCAGCTGGAGCACCCGCTTGACGATGGCCTGGCTCAAGGTCGGCGAGACCGTGGTGGCGTCGACGGTGATCAGCCTGGTCTTGAGGTCCCGGTTGACGCTCAGGATCCTGTCCAGGGCCCGAAGGCCGAGATCGGTGTTCCTGGCCCGGGTGAAGGCCCGAAGCGTCATCGTAACCGTCCGCTCGGCCCCGAAGCGCGAGGAACGGGACTTGAACGTGAACGTCGAATCGAGCAGGGCGCTCCTGAGCCAATAGCTGCTTAATATATCAATATAAGCCGCATCGGCGGAGTCCCCGGTCGGCATGGCAAAACCCAGATTGGCGGCGGCGGCGGCCAGGCCACCCATCGACCCGGCGCCCTTGGCATCCCCCGGGAGGATCCGCCCCGTGGAGGTGAAGCGGTTGGGAAGCAGCAACGTGCCGGCAGAAGCCAGGGCAAAAGCGATAATGGCATTGCGAATGAAATTCGGCACCCATTTCTTAAAATATGAAATTTTATCTTCATTCCCCATCAAGCACCTTGAGTGATTGGCCGTGTCTCGTCATTGAAATGTGCAAAAACCTTCAGCCTGGACCGCGAGTCGCCCAAACGCCCACACGGGCCATGCTAGCAGGGTAACGCCGTTGGGACCAATAGGAACTCCCCATGCGGGCCCTCGGCACCCCGGCCACGGGGCCGGGGCGGGGACGGCCCGTGATCCGTGGTTCCACATTGCTGAAAAACGAGCTATTCTATAAGGACGTTTGGGGTGCGAGGCACTCCCTTTTCCACACCTCGCTTGGCATTGGCAACCATCATTCGGAGCCGGACGTGAAAGTTGTTCTTCTTGCAGGCGGATTCGGCACGCGGCTGAGCGAGGAATCCCATCTGAAGCCCAAGCCCATGGTGGAGATCGGGGAACACCCTATCCTCTGGCACATCATGAAAACCTACTCCCACTTCGGCTTTAACGAATTCGTGGTCTGCCTTGGTTACAAGAGCTATTGTATAAAAGAATTTTTTGCGCACTATTTCCTGCATGAATCGGATGTCACCTTCGATTTCACCCGGGACGGCGAGCCTCGGATCCACCGCCACGGGGCGGAGCCGTGGAAGGTGACCCTCGTCGACACGGGCCTCAACACCATGACCGGCGGCCGGATCAAGCGGATCAAGGAGTACGTGGGCAACGAGACCTTCCTCCTCACCTACGGCGATGGCGTTTCCGATGTCGAGATCCCGAAGTTGCTGGAGTTCCACAAGAAGCACGGTCGGATCGGCACGGTGACCTCCACCCAGCCTTCCGGCCGGTTCGGGGCCCTGTCCCTGGATGCGAACAACGCGGTGCACAGTTTCCTGGAAAAGCCCAAGGGGGACGGCGCCTGGGTGAACGCCGGCTTCTTCGTCATGGAACCGGCCGTGTTCGACCTCATCGAAGGGGACTCCACCGTCTTCGAGAAGGCGCCGCTGGAGACCCTGGCTCAGAAGGGCGAGCTGATCGCCTACAAGCATGCTGGTTTCTGGCAGCCCATGGACACCCTCCGGGACAAGCAGCAGCTTGAGGAGCTGTGGGCCTCGGGCAAGGCCCCCTGGAAACTTTGGGAGTAGCTGGAGACAACCGTGCCCAACCATGTGAACTCTGAATTCTGGCAGGGAAAGAAGGTCTTCGTCACGGGCCACACGGGCTTCAAGGGGAGCTGGCTGTGCCTCTGGCTCCACAGCCTGGGGGCCCAGGTGACGGGCTATGCGCTCCAGCCGCCCACGGACCCGAACTTGTTCGAAGGGGCGGGGGTCTCGACCCTGGTCCACTCCATCCTGGGCGATATCCGGGACCGGGCAGCCTTGGAGGCGGCTCTCCAGGCGGCCCGGCCGGAGATCGTCATCCACATGGCGGCCCAGGCCCTGGTCAGGGACTCGTACACCTTCCCCATCGAAACCTACGCGACCAACGTCATGGGCACCGCCCACCTGCTGGAGGCCATCCGCACCTGCGCCACCGTCCGCGCCGTCGTGGTGGTGACGACGGACAAGTGCTATGAAAACAAGGAATGGGTCTGGGCCTACCGGGAGGGGGAACCCCTCGGGGGCTATGATCCCTATTCCAGCAGCAAGGCCTGCGCGGAGCTGGTCACGGGGGCCTACCGGGATTCCTTCTTCAATCCGGCCACGTATGAAAAGCACGGCCTGGCCCTGGCCTCGGCCCGCGCCGGGAACGTCATCGGGGGCGGGGATTGGGCGGCCAACCGTCTGGTCCCGGATTGCCTCCGGGCGCTGCTGGCGGGGGAGGAGATCCCCATCCGGTTTCCCGCCGCCATCCGCCCCTGGCAGCACGTCCTGGAGCCGCTCAGCGGCTACCTCCGGCTGGCGGAGTTGCTGTATGAGCGCGGCCCGGAGTTCTCCGGCGCCTGGAACTTCGGCCCCTCCGAGGAGGACGCCCGGCCCGTGGGCTGGATCGTGCAGCGCCTGTGCGAGGCGTGGCAGGGCTCCAAGGGCTTCCGGCTCATGACCGGGGAACAGCCCCACGAAGCCCACCACCTCAAGCTCGATTGTTCCAAGGCCCGGTCCTACCTGGGCTGGCGTCCCACCTGGTCCCTGGACGAGGCCCTCGCCTCCATCGTGGCCTGGACCCTGGCCTACCAGGCCGGGCAGGACCTCCGGGCCCTCTGCCTCGGGCAGATCCAGGACTTCACGGCCGCCGGCGCGGCGGCCTCGAAGCCTCCCGCCCCTGGAGGGACCCCGTCTTGACCGTACCGCCCCAGACTCCCCTGAGAGCCGTCGTGACCGGTGGCACCGGGTTCATCGGCGCCGCCCTGGTCGCACGCATCCTTGCGGAGGGTGGCGCCGCCGCCGTCCTCGTGCGCCGGAACTCCCCCAATCTGGGCCGCCTGCGGCCCCATCCTTCGCTTCACCTGGTGGAAGGGGACCTGGTCGACCCGGCCTCCTTCGCCCCCACCCTGGAGGGCTTCGCACCGACGGTCTTCTACCACCTGGGCTGGCTGGGCGTCGGCAACGCTTTCCGCAACGATCCCGCGCAGGTCGCGAACATCCGGATCACCCTGGACATGGTGGAACTGGCCGCGCGGCTGGGCTGCGCCCGGTGGGTCGGCACCGGCTCCCAGGCGGAGTACGGCCCGGTCAACCGCAAGGTGGACGAAACGGCCCCCCTGCTGCCCACCAACCTCTACGGCGCCTCGAAGGTGGCCGCCTGGGCCCTGGCCCGGGTGGCCGGAGACCTGCGGGGCATGAGCATGGCCTGGGCCAGGGTGTTCAGCACCTACGGGCCCGGCGACGCCGCGGGCTGGATGCTGGTGGATGTCATCAGGCAGCTTCTCGAGGGGCGCCGCCCCGCCCTGACGCTCGGCGAGCAGGTGTGGGACTACCTGTACGTGGACGATGCGGCCCTGGCGCTCTACCGGCTGGGCCTGGCCGAACCGGTCCAGGGGGCCTACAACCTGGGCAGCGGGCAGGCGCGGTCCATCCGGTCCATCGTCGAACTGGCCCGGGATCTAATCGATCACACCCTGCCCCTGGGTTTCGGGGAGGTGCCCTACCGGCCCGACCAGGTCATGCACCTGGAAGCGGACGTGAGCAAGCTGACGCTTCATACCGGCTGGCAGCCAACCACCTCCCTGGAGCAGGGCATCGGGAAGCTGATCGACGACCTGCGACCGGAAAAGGGAAACCACGCGAATGGCCAATGACAGTGCAAGTGAAACGGAAGCAAGGCCTTCCGAACCGGGTGCGGGTGGGAAGGCCCGTTCCGGCAGGACCCTGCTGAAGGGCATCGGCATCGACCGGGCGATCTTCGTGACGCTCCTGGGGCGGGTCTGGACGAGCGTGGCCGGCCTGGTGAGCATCGTGTTCGTTTCCCGGTTCATGACCATCGACGAACAGGGCTACTACTACACCTTCAACAGCATCATCGGCCTCCAGGTGTTTTTCGAGCTGGGCCTCAGCTTCGTCATCCTCCAGACCGCCAGCCATGAGCGGGCGCACCTGGACTGGACCCCGGCCGGCACGCTGGAGGGGGCCGAGATACCGCGGGCACGGCTGGCCTCCCTGCTGCGCCTGGTCCTCAACTGGTACGGGATCATCGCCCTGGCCTTCATCATCGTGGTCATTCCCGTCGGGATCCGTTTCTTCACGGCGAAGGCGGCCCTGGGCAGTTCGGTGGCATGGTCCGTTCCCTGGGTCTGGCTGGTGGTCGCCACCGGCGGGTCCCTGGCCATCAGTCCCCTGCTGGCCTTCGGGGAGGGCTGCGGCCTGGTCTCGGAAGTGGCCATGGTCCGGCTGGCCCAGGGCACGGCCGGCATGCTCGGCTTCTGGCTCATGCTCGTCCTGCGCCTGAGACTCTTCGCCGTGCCCATGATCAGTTCCATGGCCCTCCTGGTCGGGCTGGGGTGGGTGCTCCTCGTGCGCAGGCCGTTCTTCCTCGCCCTGGTGTCCGTGCGGGTGCAGGGCATCGCCATCCGGTGGTGGGACGAGGTCTGGCCCTTCCAGTGGCGCATCGCGCTGAGCTGGCTGTCGGGCTACTTCATCTTCCAGCTGTTCACGCCGGTCCTGTTCGCCTTCCGGGGCCCCGCCGTGGCGGGCCGCATGGGCATGAGCATCACCATTGCGGGGGCCGTCTCGACCATCGCCCTCGCCTGGTTGACCACCAAGTCGCCAACCTTCGGGCGCTTCGCGGCCCTGGGCGAGCTCAGGAAGCTCGACGAGCTGTTCTTCCGGTCCTTCCGGCAGGCGCTCATGGTGGCGGGCTTCTTTGCCGTCGCGGTCTTCCTTTGTGTCTACGTCATGCACTACAAGCACTTCGGACTGGACCGGCGCCTGCTGGAGCCCCTGCCCTTCGCTCTGCTGATCCTGGCCACCTTCGTCCAGGTGATCGTCAGCGCCGAGGCGATCTATGTGCGCGCCTTCAAGGAGGAGCGTTTCCTGGTGGTCTCCCTGGTGAGCGGGTCCCTCATCGGACTGTCCACGTACTTCCTCGGCAAGGCCTTCGGTCCCATCGGCATGATGGGCGGCTATCTCCTGGTGAACCTGACGGTCGGCCTGGGCCTGGGCACCTGGGTCCTCTCCCGCAAACGCAAGGAACTGTCCGCCGCGGAGGGCCGATGCGCCTGAACATCGCCATCCCCACCTACAACCGGAACGCGAACCTGGTCCGGAATCTCGAGGGCCTCCTGCCCCAGCTCACGGACGCGTGCCGCCTTTTCATCGTCGACAACCACTCGTTGGTGCCGGTGGAGGAGAGCGTGGCCCCCCTGCTCGCCGGCCATCCCGGCCTGGACGTCACCTTCATCCGCAACCGCTACAACGTCGGGGCGCACGCCAACATCCTGCGCTGCTTCGAATACGCGGACTCGGACTGGCTGTGGATCCTGGGGGACGATGACCTGGTGGCGGCCGACGCCGTCAAGGTCGTCCTGGAGGAGATCGCGGCCAACGAGGACGCGATCTTCATCGGGTTCCGGGCCCGGGAGATGGTGGAGCGGGGCTTTCGCGACCAGGCCTTCGACACCCATGGGGTCGAGGAGTTCGCGGAGAGGATCGACGACCCGGGCGCCGTGAACTTCATGTCCACCTCCGTCTGGCACGTGGCGAAGGTCGTGGGGAACCTCCACACCGCCTACCACTATGCCTACTCCATGAGCCACACCCTGGTCCTTCTGCTGACCTCCATGGGCGCGACGGGCGTCACCCACTTCTCGAACCGGGTGCTCATCGAGAGCAAGACCCTGGCCCCCGCGGAATCCAGATGGCGCTACAAGGATTTCGTGCTGGGCTTCAACACGATCCTGGAACTGCCGCTGAGCCCGCGGGTCCGCCGCAACCTGGCCGCCAAGGTGATGGCCTGGCATCCGCCGGAGAATGTGGCCGTCTACTTCCTGGCGGAAGCCAGCAGGAGCGGCTCGGACGGCTTCCTGTACCGGGTGGCCAGCGCGCGTCTGCGCCAGCATATGCCCGGGCTCGTCATGGCCGCCCGCTTCGGACTCTACCGACTGCTCTTCATCTCCCCCGCTTGGGGCTGGAAAATTGTCCAAAGCATTGTAAGATTGGCAGTACGACTTGGATTAAAACATGTCCAGATCGATGAGATCGAAAAGCGTTGAGCATGGGCTGCGCCGGAGTTTCAAGCTGGCAGGCCCGGGTCCGACCGGGATGGCTTTATAGCTCGATTCTTCGCGTGCTCATTCCCCCTTTTCCAGGAGCCTCCTGATGACTTCTATGAGCGAAACCATGAATGAGAAAGTTTCCATTTTCATTGCAAAATTCCTGAAGTGCCAGGGTGTCCACCATGTCTTCGAGCTCTCGGGCGGCATGATCATGGATATGATCGACTCCCTGTACGTCGAAGGCGGCATCGGGATCGTCAACGTCCACCATGAGCAGTCGGCCTCCTTCGCCGCGGAGGCGGTGGGAAGGCTCTCGGGCCGGCCCGGAGTGGCCCTGGCCACCAGCGGCCCCGGGGCGACCAACCTCTTGACGGGCATCGCCAGCTGCTTTTTCGATTCCTCGCCGGCGGTCTTCATCACGGGGCAGGTCAAGCGGAACGAACAGAAGCTCAGCGCCTCCCAGCGGCAGTCCGGGTTCCAGGAGACGGATATCGTCGCCATGGCCCTGCCCGTGACCAAGTGGGCCTACCAGGTCCGGACCCCGGAAGAAGTGCCGGCCATCCTGGCGAAGGCCTTCCAGGTGGCCATGGAGGGCCGCCCGGGCCCCGTGCTGGTGGATATCCCCATGGACGTCTTCCGGGCCCGCATCGACTTCGAGCCGCCCGCGTTCGTGGCAGCCCCGAAGGGGAATGCGCTGGGTGCCAACGATGGTCAGCTGGCCGACTTCGTCGCCGCGCTCAGGCAGGCCAGGAAGCCCATGGTCCTGGCCGGGGGGGGCGTGCGGGCTGCCCGCGCCAACGAGGCCTTCCGGAGTCTGGTCAAAGCCCTGGGCGTGCCCGTGGTCTATTCCCTCATGGCCATCGATGCCCTGGGCAGGGACGAAGCCCACCATGTCGGCCTCATCGGCACCTACGGCAACCGCTGGTCCAACACGGCCTTGGCGGAAGCGGACCTGGTGCTGGTGGTCGGCAGCAGGCTCGACATCCGGCAGACGGGAGCGGACGTGGCCTCCTTCAAGGGCGCCCGGCCCATCTACCAGGTGGATATCGATGTGAACGAGATCAACTCCCGGGTCAAGGGCTGCCATCCCGTGGTGATGGACGTCCTGGAATTCTGCGAAGCGCTCACCGGCAAGCTGGCGGGCTTCGAGCGGCCGGACTGGAGCGAATGGGAGCAGCGGATCGCCCACCTGCGCGCCGAATGGCCGGATATCCAGGAGCTGCCGGACTGCAAGGGCCTGAACCCGAACCATCTGATGCACGCCCTGTCCCGGGACCGGCGGGCCGGGGCCTATGCCATCGATGTGGGCAACCACCAGATGTGGGCGGCCCAGTCCCTGGAGATCCATGCCGGGCAGGCCTTCCTCACCTCGGGAGGCATGGGCGCCATGGGCTTCGCCCTGCCGGCGGCCATCGGCGCGGCCCTGCATCTGGACAAGAAGGTGCCCGTGATGGTCATCGCCGGCGACGGGGGCTTCCAGCTGAGCCTGCACGAGCTCCAGACGGTGGTCCGCAACAAGCTCCCCCTCAAGATCGTCGTCTTCAACAATGGCTGCCACGGCATGACCCGGCAGTTCCAGGACACCTACTTCGAGAAGCGCTACCAGGGGACGGTCTGGGGCTACGACGCCCCCGACTTCGAGAAGGTGGCCCGGGGCTTCGGGATCGACACCGCCACGCTGCGGGTCCCGGAAGGCATCCCGGACGCCCTGACGGCCCTCTGGAGTTCGCCCCTGGAGCCCTTCCTCCTGCAGGTCATGGTCGACACCCATACCAATGTCTACCCGAAGATCGCCTTCGGCAAACCGATCTCGGAGATGGAACCGCAGGCCTCCCCCATCGAGATGGAAGGTACTTAGCCGCCCCGCTTGCGCAAGGGAAGTCCCCCGGTGATGACCAAGCTCCCAGAAAACGGGTATGCCAGCCAGGGCGAAGCCCCGGCGGCCAGGCCCGCGTTCGGGGCGGAGGCGTTTCCGCTCTGGGCGGGCGCAGGCCTGGTGACCGTCCTCATGTGGGGGTATGTCGCCTTCCATGAGGCCAACCTTGGCATTTTCGTCGTCCATGCCCTCCTCATGGCTGGCTCCCTGCTCCTGGTCTGGAAGCTGGTCCCCCAGAAGAAGGGGGTTCTCAACATCCTGATGGTCGCCCTGGCGCTGCGGACCTGCGCGGCCTTGATCGGCTACTATTCGAGCCCCGACGCGGCCTTCCGGTATGCGACGGGCACCAACGAGGATTCCATCAGGTTCTTCGAGGCGTCCCTGCTGCCCCTCGGGGATGGACTGCTCTCCTTCGGCGAACCCGGGTTTCCCTTTCTCAATTATTTTGTCACCAGCCTGTGCAGGATGCTGGGGGGGCCACATTACCTGGCCAGTATCCAGGTGGTGATCTTCTGCGGCAGCCTGTTCCCGGTGGTGGTCCACCAGCTCATCAAGGGCGCCCTGGGGTCGGCGGCCACGGCCCGGACAGCCGCCTGGATCCTGGTCCTCCATCCTCTGGCCATCAGCTTCTCGACCGGGCTGATGAGGGACTCCCTGGTCGGATGCCTGGGCTGGACCCTGGTTCTCCTGCTGGCGAGGTTCCCGCACTACTCCAAGGCCTGGAAGGCTGCCCAATTCCTTGTCATCCCCCTGGTCTGCCTGCTTCTGGCCTCGTTGCGCGTCGTCTCAAGTGTCACGTTCCTTCTGCTCGGGGCCGGTACCTATCTTGTCTTCTCCCGGGACCGCACCCGGCAGCTGCGCTGGAACCGCACCACCATCGGCCTGGTGACGGCCATCGTGCTGGTCCTCGCCTCGCTCCTCATCGTTGGCGGTGAACGGCTCTCGACCATGCTGGATTTCGCCAACAGGGCCCGGGCGGGCATCAGCATGGGCGGGGCGGGCGCCGGGGCGGCGGGCCCCAATTTTGAAGAATTGAACCCCAATGGCTTGACCCAGCGGCTCTTCCAGATTTCGCCCGTCCTGCTCCTGCCCCTGGCTCCCCTCCAGGTCATGCAGCCCTTCCCGTTCTTCCAGTGGGAGCCGCCGTTCTGGATCGGCGGGCCGCCCCGGTTCATCGACATCCTGGTCGGGTTCGGGGGACTGTTCTCCCAGTTCCTCTTCGGTCTGTTCCTCGTCGGCGTCAACCAGTGGCGGCTGGAAAGGGAGTGGGGCAAATTCTTCCTTTGCGGCGTCTTCATCCTCATCGCGGGCTGGCTGAACCTGATCGCGCTGGGGCAGGTCCGCTACATGATGGCCCATGCCTATCCGTTCTATTTCTACGGAGCGGCGCTCGGGTATCAGAGCCTCCAGGCCCGGGGCGGGGGAGCCCTCCGGAAGTTCATGGTTCGCAATGTCATCTTCATAGGCAGCTTCTATGCGCTGCTAGCCCTTTACCGAATTCTCCATGGTTGATGGAGGGGAGGCCTTCTCCCCCCCAACCACCTTGCCCGGCCCACCCACCACGCCCCAGGAGCACCTAAACGTGTCAGGTTCCCCATCGCCCCTTGCAACGGCCCCAGCCACCCCGTCGGCCCCTGTGCGGATGCAGGCTGATTCCCCGAACCTGGACCTGCTTCGCACCTTCGCTGTCCTGGTGGTGGTGTTCAGCCATCTTCCCATCATCACCGACCTGTTCAGTTCCAACCACAGCGGCCAGGGGGCACTGGGCCTGCTGGGGGTGGTCATCTTCTTCGTCCACACCAGCCTTGTCCTGATGCTGTCCCTGGAACGCCAGACCCAGACCATGGGGCGGGCTCTGCGGGCTTCGACCTTCTACATCCGGCGGGCCTTCCGCATCTACCCGCTGTCCATCCTGCTGGTGGTGGTGGTCACCCTGATCGCCGGGCTGCAGGGGCATCCCACGGATCTGAAGCTGTTCTTCTCCAATCTGTTCCTGGTCCAGAACCTGGCTGGGACGGAGTCCACCCCGGGCCAGCTCTGGACACTGCCCTATGAAGTCCAGATGTATGTCGTTCTGCCCTTGCTGTTCAGCCTGCTCCTGGCCAACGCCAAACGGGCTTCCCGCCTGGTCGGCGCGCTCTGGTTCGCCTCGGCCGTCCTGGTCCTGGCGACCTGGAAGCTCGGCTGGAACTACCACCTGATCATCTACCTGCCCTGCTTCCTGCCGGGCATCCTGGCCTATACGCTCCTGGACCGGGAGGCCACCTTGTCACCTCTGTGGCTGGCCGCCTATGTGGCGCCGATGGCCTTCATCCTGCCGTGGCTGCAGGTCCGGGGCATTCACTCCAACCTCATCGCCTGGCCGGTCTGCCTTGGTCTCGGGCTCCTGATTCCCCGGTGCCGGGAAGTCAAGCAGCGGCACCTGATCGTGTTCGGCAAGCTCATCGCGCGCTATTCCTACGGGATCTATGTGGTGCATACGCTCTGCATGGACTTCTGGTTCGAGGCGGTTCCCAGGGTCTACCGTCCGGTGCAGTACGTCGGGGCCCTGGCCAGCATCGCCCTGCTGTCCTTCGCGGTTTACCACCTGGTGGAAAAGCCGTTCATCGGGTTTGGGAGTCGGCTCGCGAAGCTGTATCCGAAATACCTGGGGCAGTGGGCGGCTTGAGGTCTTGAACCGTCGGTGTCCAATGCCGGGCAGGATCGAAGGGGCCGTCCAGCAGGTAGGAGCCGTTGCGCAGGTCCCCAGCCAGGAATCGTTCCACGGCGGTGGTGACATCTTCCACGGTGAGCGTCCGGATGCAGATGGGGTCGGGGCATTCGGTCCGGGCGCACAGGCGACAGGGCACGTCCCGCTGGAGGGTCACCATCCGGGGGCTTGGAACCGGATCCCACATGCCCAGGGGCGCCTTACGGCCATACAGGCCGACGATGGGTACCTTGGCCAGGGCCCCCATGTGCAGGGGCGCCCCGTCATTGCCGAGCAGCAGGTCGAACCCGGAGAGCAGGTGGATGGTCTGCCGGATGCTCAGGGAACCGGCGACCTGGGTCACCGCCGGGTCGCCAGCCGCCTGGACCAGTTCCTGGTTCAGGGCCGCGTCCTCCCTGCCGCCCACCAGGACCACCCGGGCGTCGAAGCGGCTCCGGAGCCATCGGATGACCTGCAGGTACCGGTCCTGGGGCCAGATCTTCATGGCCAGCTTGGAACTGGGATAGACAGCCACCTTGAGCCCGGGCCCCAGGCCGGCGCGGATGGCATCGGGAGCCTCCCGCTCCTGGTCATCCAGGGCCAGGAACTCCAAATAATCCGCATCCCGCTGCCTGAAACCGTAGACATCCAGCAGGGACCAGTACTGGGACGAACGGATACCGGGCCCCTCGAAGTGCCTCAGGCCCTCGATGGAACGGAACAACCCGAGCAGGCCCTTGAAGGCCAGCCGCTTCTTCCAGATCGAGGCGGATTCCGTCTGGAAGGGCAGGTAGCAGATCCGGTCGAATCCGGAGGCGAAGCGTCGCATGGACCGGGCCGACGCGAGCAGGGCCCGGGGCGAGGTGGAGAGGATCCGCACCTGGTCGGGCCGAAAGCCGCGCGGGCCCAGGATGGCCTTCACGGGGTCGTGGTTCCGGGTGTTGAAGATCAGGAAACCCAGATTCTCCCGGGGGATGTGGAGGACGTTGACCAGGTGTTCCAGGAAGGGGATGCAGACGATGAAATCCCCAATCCAGGCGCTTCGGACGATAAGAATGCGGTCGGTACTTCGGAACGGGGTCGACAAGCTGGTTCCTTCCCGTCAGTTCAACAGCCGGTTCGCCAAGGCGGGCCTCAGCGGTGACCGCCCTGGGGGGTCATGGCGAAACCGGCGTTGGCCAGGACCCGCTCCCGTTCGGCCAGGGCGAGGTCACTTTCGACCATCATGGCCGCAAGGGCCCGGACGTCGGTGCGGGGGGCCCAGCCCAGGGCCTGCCGGGCCTTGGTGGCATCACCTTCCAGGTGATCCACTTCGGCGGGCCGGAAGTAGGCCGGGTCGATCTCCACGGACGCCTTCCAGTCCAGGTCCAGCCTGGCGAAGACCAGTTCCAGGAAGGCCCGGATGGAAATGGATTCCCCGGTGGCGATGACGAAATCGTCCGGCTGATCCTGCTGGAGCATCATCCACATGGCTTCCACATAGTCGCCGGCGAAGCCCCAGTCGCGCTTGGCTTCGAGGTTGCCCAGGTAGAGCTTGTCCTGGAGGCCGAGCTTGATCCGGGTGGCGGCGCGCGTGATCTTCCGGGTCACGAAGGTCTCGCCGCGGCGGGGGCTCTCGTGGTTGAAGAGGATGCCGTTGGTGAGGAACATGCCGTAGCTCTCCCGGTAGTTGATCATCTGGAAGTGGCTGTAGGCCTTGGCGCATGAGTAGGGCGAGCAGGGCTGGAAGGGGGTCTTCTCGTGCTGCCTGGGCTTGGCTGACCCGAACATCTCGCTTGAGCCGGCCTGGTAGACCTTGACCTTGCGTCCGGAGGCGGTCTGGTAGCCCCGCAGGGCCTCAAGGAGGCGCAGGGTGCCCAGGCCCACGACGTCAGCGGTGAACTCGGGCTGATCAAAGCTCACCTTCACATGGCTCTGGGCACCAAGGTTGTAGATTTCATCGGGATTGACGAGATCCAGGATCCTCCGCAGGCCGCTGGCATCGGACAGGTCCCCGTAGTGGAGGGATAAGGCGGGCTTGCAGTGGGGATCGGCGTACAGGTGGTCGATGCGGTCCGTATTGAAGAGGGACGCCCTGCGGATGATGCCGTGCACCTGGTAACCCTTGGCCAGAAGGAACTCCGCAAGGTAGCTCCCGTCCTGTCCGGTGATCCCCGTGATCAATGCAACGTTAGCCATGCCATCCCTTTCAAGAACTCCCCGCGATTATGAGTCACGGGGAGTTTTTTACCAGTTTATCTGTTTTCTTGTCGAGCGAAAGTCCCAGCTCAGAGATCCTCGCCTTCCACTTCGCTCATGCCCTGCAGCTCTTCCACATGCTGGGCCATCCGGCTGTACTCGTCGTCGAAGTCGTCCAGGCCCAGGTTGTCCGTGTCGGACACTTCGGGGTACTGGCCTTCTTCGGTCTCGAGGTTGCGATACAAGGCCATGCCGGTGCCCGCGGGGATGAGGCGGCCGAGGATGACGTTCTCCTTGAGACCGCGGAGGTAGTCCACGCGGCCTTCGAGGGCGGCTTCGGTGAGGACCCGGGTCGTTTCCTGGAAGGAGGCGGCCGAGATGAAGGACTCGCTGGTGAGGGCGGCCTTGGTGATGCCCAGGAGCTGGGGCTCGCAGTTGGCGGGGGCGCCGTTGTCCTTCAAGGCCTGTTCGTTGATCTCCTTGAAGCGGTGCTTGTCCACCTTCTCGTCGACAATCAGGGGCGTATCGCCCACGTCGGTGATCTGCACCCAGCGCATCATCTGGCGGATGATGGTCTCGATGTGCTTGTCGTTGATGGTCACGCCCTGGGCCCGGTAGACCTCCTGGACCTCGTTGAGCAGGAAGGCCTGCAGGGCCTTGTCGCCCTGGATTTCGAGGATGTCGTGGGGGGAGACGGCGCCCTCGGTGAGCTTTTCGCCCGCCTGGATCTCGTCGCCGTCCTGGACCTGGATGTGCTTGCCGCGGGGGATGAGGTACTCCTCACGGTCTCCGGCTTCGTTCTCGACGATGACCTTCTGGTTGCCGCGGACGCGGTTGCCGTACTTGACGATGCCGGTGACCTTGCTGATGATGGCGGGGTCCTTGGGCTTGCGGCCTTCGAAGAGCTCGGTGACGCGGGGCAGACCGCCGGTGATGTCGGACGTCTTGGCCTGCTGCCGGGGGGTCTTGGCGAGGACGTCGCCGGGGAGGACTTCCTGGCCGTCCTCCACTTCCACGTAGGCGCCGGTGGGGATGTTGTAGCGCTGGAGGACCTTGTGGTTCTCACCCTTGACGTTGATGTGGGGATGGAGCTTGTCGTCGGTGGGGTCGATGACGCGCTTGCGGAAGCGGCCGGTGATCTGGTCCTTCTCTTCCTGGTAGCTGGAGTTCAGGTCGAATTCCTTGAAGTCGATGAGGCCGGCCTTCTCGGAAATGAGGTAGTCGTTGTAGGGATCCCACTCGGCCAGGACCGTCTTGGGCTCGACCACTTCGCCGTCGCGGACGTTGATGGTGGCGCCGGGGGCGATCTTGTAGCGCTCGCGCTCGTTGCCGCTGGCGTCCACCACGAGGATGTTGCCGGAGCGGCTGATGGCGATGAGCTCGCTGGGGTTCTCGCCCTGGCCCGCCTTCTCCACGTACTTGATGCCGTCGAGCTTCACGACGCCCGCGATCTGGGCTTCGTGGGTGGACTTCTCGGACGTCCGGCTGGCGGCGCCGCCCACGTGGAAGGTCCGCATGGTCAGCTGGGTGCCGGGCTCGCCGATGGACTGGGCTGCGATGACGCCGACCGCTTCTCCAAGGTCGACCATGCGGCCGGTGGAGAGGTTCAGGCCGTAGCACATGGCGCAGACGCCGCGGCGGGCTTCGCAGGTGAGGACGGAACGGATCTTGACGGCGGCGATGCCGGAGGTCTCGATGTGAAAGGCCAGCTCCTCGGTGAGGAGGGTGCCGGCGGGGACGATGACCTGCTTGGAGTAGGGGTCAACGACGTCGTCCAGCACCACGCGGCCCATGATGCGATCGCGGAGGCGCGAGCGGATCGTGCCGTCGGAGTTGACGATGGCGCGCACCTCGATGCCGTCCAGGGTGCCGCAGTCGTCCTCGTTGATGATCACGTCCTGGGCCACGTCCACCAGCTTGCGGGTGAGATAGCCCGAGTCGGCGGTCTTGAGGGCCGTGTCGGCCAGGCCCTTGCGGGCGCCGTGGGTGGAGGTGAAGTACTGCAGGACCGAGAGGCCCTCCTTGAAGTTGGAGGTGATGGGCGTCTCGATGATGTCGCCGGAGGGCTTGGCCATGAGGCCGCGCATGCCGGCCACCTGGCGGATCTGGGTCTTGGAGCCACGGGCGCCGGAGTCGGCCATGATGTAGATGGAATTCAGGAACTCCCCGGTCTCGTTGCGCTTCTCCAGTTCCTTCATCATGTCGGTGGCGACCTGCTCGGAGGTGCGGCCCCAGATCTCGAGGATCTTGTTGTAGCGGGTCGCGGCGTCCAGCTTGCCCTCGTGGTAGTACTCGTATTCGACGGCGCGCACTTCCTCGTTGGCGCCCTTGATGAGGGCGGACTTGGTCAGCGGCACGACGATGTCGTCGATGCCCACACTCACGCCGGCCTTCATGGCCCAGAGGAAGCCCACATCCTTCATGGCGTCCAGGAGCTTGATGGTCAATTCGGGGCCGTTGAGCTTGTAGGCGCGGTTCACGAGGGAGAGGAGGCCTTCCTTCTTCAGGAGGGCGTTGATGAAGGGCAGGCCCTCGGGCATGGAGCGGTTGAAGATGACCCGGCCCACGGTGGTGGTGATGAGCTCCTTCTTCACTTCATGGCTGGGGCATTCGAAGATCTCCTGCTCGGAGTGCTTCTTGGGATCCTTCTTGTGCCAGGCCTCGGCGTCCACCACTTCGCCGGTGAAGCGCAGCTGGATGATGGCGTGGGTGTCGACCACCTTGGCTTCGTGGGCCGCGATGACCTCGTTGATGGTCCCGAAGACCATGCCCTGGCCGGGGCGGTTCTGGCGCTTCTTGGTCAGGTAGTAGCCGCCGAGCACGATGTCCTGGGAGGGCACCACGTTGGGGCGGCCGTTGGCGGGGTTCAGGATGTTCTGGGTGGACATCATGAGGACCCGGGCCTCGATCTGGGCCATGGGACTCAGGGGCACGTGGACGGCCATCTGGTCGCCGTCGAAGTCCGCGTTGAAGGCCGTGCAGACGAGGGGATGGAGGCGGATGGCCTTGCCTTCCACGAGCACGGGCTGAAAGGCCTGGATGCCCAGGCGGTGCAGCGTGGGGGCGCGGTTCAGAAGAACAGGGTGGTTCTGGATGACTTCGTCCAGCACGTCCCACACTTCGGGGACGCCCTGCTCGACCATCTCCTTGGCCTGGCGGATGGTGGCCGCGTGGCCCTTGTGCTCGAGGCGGTTGAAGATGAAGGGCTTGAAGAGCTCCAGGGCCATCTTCTTGGGCAGGCCGCACTGGTGCAGCTTGAGGTCGGGACCCACGACGATGACGGACCGGCCGGAGTAGTCCACGCGCTTGCCGAGGAGGTTCTGGCGGAAGCGCCCCTGTTTCCCCTTCAGCGCGTCGCTGAGGGACTTCAGGGGGCGGTTGCTGACGCCGCGCAGGAGGCGGCCGCGCTTGCCGTTCTCGAACAGGGCGTCCACGGCTTCCTGCAGCATGCGCTTCTCGTTGCGCACGATCACCTCGGGGGCGCGGAGCTCCAGGAGCTTCTTGAGGCGGTTGTTGCGGTTGATGACCCGGCGGTAGAGATCGTTGAGGTCGGAGGTGGCGAAGCGGCCGCCGTCCAGAGGCACCAGGGGGCGCAGCTCGGGGGGCAGGACCGGGACGACGTCGAGGATCATCCACTCGGGCTTGTTGCCCGAGCGCTTGAAGGCCTCGGTCACCTTGAGGCGCTTGGCGATCTTCACGCGCTTCTGGGTGGAGGTCTCCTGCTTCATGAGGTGGCGCAGCTCGATGGCCAGGGCCTCGACGTCCACGTGCTTGAGCAGCTCCTTGATGGCCTCGGCACCCATCTGGGCCCGGAAGCCCTCGCCGTACTCGGCCTTGTATTCGCGGTACTTCTCCTCGGCCAGGATCTCCCGGGCCTTCAGGGGGGTGGTGCCGGGGTCGGTGACGGCATAGGCCTCGAAGTACAGCACCCGCTCAAGATCCTTGAGGGGGATGTCCAGGAGGTAGCCGATGCGGCTGGGCACGCCCTTGAAGAACCAGACGTGGCTCACCGGGGAGGCCAGGGCGATGTGGCCCATGCGCTCGCGGCGCACGGCCTTCTTGGTGACTTCGACGCCGCACTTGTCGCAGATGACGCCCTTGAACTTCTGGCGCTTGTACTTGCCGCACAGGCATTCCCAGTCGTTCACGGGTCCGAAGATGCGGGCGCAGAAAAGGCCGTCGCGTTCGGGCTTGAGGGAGCGGTAGTTGATGGTCTCGGGCTTGGTGACTTCCCCGCGGGACCAGGAGCGGATCACGTCCGGGGACGCGAGGGTGACCCGGATGCACTCATAGGCATTGATGTTCTGCTGCTCGGGAAACATGTCTGACCTCTCTGAATCGTTGTGGTTGCAACCTCGGAGTCGTGTCTACGCTCAGCCTTCGATGGAGAAGGCGGGTTCTTCGACGTCCTGGAGAGGTTCGAGCTCCTCCCGCGTCAGCATCGCCACATCGATGCAGAGGGCGTTCAGTTCCTTCTTGACGACGTTGAAGCTCTCGGGGAGGCCGGGATCCTTGATGGTCTCGCCCTTGATGATGGCCTGGTAGATCTGGGTGCGGCCGTGCATGTCGTCGGACTTGTAGGTGAGGAGTTCCTGCAGCACGTGCGCCGCGCCGTAGGCTTCCAGGGCCCAGACTTCCATCTCGCCGAAGCGCTGGCCGCCGAACTGGGCCTTGCCGCCCAGGGGCTGCTGCGTGATGAGGGAGTAGGGTCCAATGCTCCGCGCATGGATCTTGTTGTCGACCAGGTGGTGCAGCTTGAGCATATACACGCAACCCACGTTCACGGGCTGCTCGTACGCCTCGCCGGTCATGCCGTCGAAGAGCTTGGTCTTGCCGGTGATGTCGGGGCCGAGCTTGCCGTTCTTCTCCCAGGCCTTCACGAGCCATTCCTTGATGTCGCTCTCGCGGGCGCCATCGAAGACGGGGGTGGAGAAGTGGACGCCCAGGGTCTTGCCGGCCCAGCCCAGGTGGCACTCGAGCACCTGGCCGATGTTCATGCGGGAGGGCACGCCCAGGGGGTTCAGCACGATGTCCACGGGCTTGCCGTCGGGCAGGTAGGGCATGTCCTCCACGGGGAGGATGCGGCTGACGACGCCCTTGTTGCCGTGGCGGCCGGCCATCTTGTCGCCGACCTGGAGCTTGCGCTTGACGGCCACGTAGCACTTGACGGTCTTGAGGACGCCGGGCATGAGCTCGTCACCCTTGCGCAGGCGGTCGATGCGCTCGTTGAGGATGTCGCGAAGTACTCCCAGCTGGCTCTCGGTCTTGTCGAGGATGTCCAGCACCTGGGCCTCCAGGCGCTCCTTGCCGGCGGCCACGGTGACCTGGCGGAAGCGGTGGTAGGGGACGGCCTCCAGCATGTTCTGGGTGAGCTTCTTGGCCTTGGGCAGAAGCTCGCGGCCCTTGTCGTCGGCCAGGGGCTCGGAGAGCTCCTTGTTCTTGAGCAGGGCGACGATCTTCTTCTTGGCTTCGGCGCGGATGATCCGCTCCTCGTCCTCGAGGTCCTTCATCCACTTGGATTCCTGCTCGTGCTCGATCTGCTGGGTTCTCAGGTCTTTCTCCTGGCCCTTGCGGGTGAAGACCTTGACGTCCACAACGGTGCCTTCGATGCCGGGGCCGACCGTGAGGCTGGCGTCCTTCACATCGCTGGCCTTTTCGCCGAAGATGGCGCGCAGCAGCTTCTCCTCGGGGCTGAGGATGGTCTCGCCCTTGGGCGTGACCTTGCCGACGAGGATGTCGCCGTGGCGGACGGTGGCGCCGATGCGGATGATGCCGGACTCGTCCAGGTTCTTGAGCATCTCCTCGCGCACCTGGGGGATGTCGCGGGTGATCTCCTCGGGGCCCAGCTTGGTGTCGCGGGCGTGGACTTCGAACTCTTCGATGTGGATGGTGGTGTAGAGGTCTTCCTTGACGATGCGCTCGCTGATGAGGATGGCGTCCTCGAAGTTGTAGCCGCGCCATGGCATGTAGGCGACCACGAGGTTGCGGCCCAGGGCCAATTCGCCGTGCTCGCAGCAGGGACCGTCGCCGAGAATCTGGCCGGCGGCCACGTACTCGCCCTTCTTGACCAGGGGGACCTGGTTGAGGCAGGTGTTCTGGTTGGAGCGGGCGTACTTGATGAGCGTGTAGATGTCCACGCCGCTCTCCAGGCCCTCGCTCTCCACGTCGTCCTCGACGCGCACCACGATGCGGTTGGCATCCACGGTCTCCACGATGCCGGAACGGCGGCAGAGGACGCAGGCGCCGGAATCGCGGGCGGCGTAGTATTCCATGCCGGTGCCCACGATGGGGGCCTCGGTGCGCACCAGCGGGACCGCCTGGCGCTGCATGTTCGCGCCCATGAGGGCCCGGTTGGCGTCGTCGTTCTCCAGGAAGGGGATGAGGCTGGCGGCCACGGACACGAGCTGCTTGGGGCTCACGTCCATGAGCGTGACCTTCTCGCGCTCCACGGTCTTGGTTTCGTCGGCCTGACGGGCCACGACGAACTCGTCCTGGATCATGCCCTCGGCGTCCACGGCGACGTTCGCCTGGGCGATGGTGTGCTCATCCTCTTCCCAGGCGGACAGGTACCAGGCGTGCATCTCGCTCTTGGCGGGACGCTTGCCGGACTTCTCCAGCTTGGCGTTCTCGGCTTCCAGCTCGTCCAGGCGCACCACCTGCATGTAGCCGAACTTGGAGTCGCCCACGCTGGTGACCTTGGCGTAGTTGACGATCCGGGAGTTCTCGACCTTGAGGTAGGGGCTCTCGATGAAGCCGAACTCGTTGATGCGGGCGTAGCAGGAGAGGCTGGAGATCAGGCCGATGTTCGGGCCTTCCGGCGTCTCGATGGGGCAGATGCGACCGTAGTGGGAGGTGTGCACGTCGCGCACCTCGAAGCCCGCGCGGTCGCGGCTGAGGCCGCCCGGTCCGAGGGCCGACAGGCGGCGCTTGTGGGTGATCTCGGACAGGGGGTTGGTCTGGTCCATGAACTGGGACAGCTGGCTCGACCCGAAGAACTCCTTCATGGCCGCGATGACGGGCTTGGAGTTGATGAGGTCGTGGGGCTGCAGGGGGCTGTTGGGGTCCTGGGCCATGGAGAACTTCTCCTTGATGGCCCGCTGCACGCGGACCAGGCCCACGCGGAAGCAGTTCTCCAGGAGCTCGCCCACGCTGCGGACGCGGCGGTTGCCCAGGTGGTCGATGTCGTCCTTGCGCACGGGCGCCACTTCGTCCACGCGGTCGGAACGGGTGGTGTCGTACTTCTTCAGGCGCAGGAGGTAGTGGACGGTGGCGACGAAGTCCTCGGTGGACAGGGTGCGGGCGTCCAGCTCCGTGCTGAGGCCGAGCTTGGCGTTCATCTTGTGGCGGCCGACCTTGGAGAGGTCGTACTTCTGGCCATCGAAGAACATGGAGTGCAGGAGCTTCTTGCTGGACTCCAGGGTGGCGGGCTCGCCGGGGCGGATCTTCTTGAAGAGCTCCTTGGCGGCCTCTTCGCTGTCCTCGGTGTGGTCCTTGGAGAGGGTCTCGGTGAAGACCTTGCCGGTGGCGTCGTTCTCGGGGAAGGCCACGGTGAATTCGGACACGTTGTTCGCCAGGAACATCTCGAGGTGGGTCTGCACGAAGGCGTCGTTGGCCTCGAGCAGGACCTCGCCGGTGTTCATGTTGACCACGTCCTCGAGCAGGACGGCGCCGTCGAGCATGTTGCGCTCCACGGCCACCTGGGTGACGCCGGCCTTGTGCAGGACCTCCAGGAGGCGGCGGCTCACGGCCTTGCCCTTGGGGATGAGGACGTCCTTGCTCTTGGGGTCCTTGATGTCCTCCATCGCCTTCTGGCCCACGAGGAGCTCGCTGGGCTGAAGGTAGATGACGTTGCCCTTGAGGGCGAAGCGCTGGGGGGTGTAGAAGTGCGCCAGCATGGACTGGTTGTCGGCCAGGCGCTCATCGAACAGGCCGAGGGCCCGCAGGAAGGTGGAGCCCAGGAACTTGCGCTTGCGGTCGATGCGGGCGTAGAGGAGGCCCTTGGTGTCCAGCTCGAATTCGATCCAGCTGCCGCGGTAGGGGATGACCTGGGCGCTGTACAGGGCCTTGTCGTTGCTGATGGCGAAGAATACGCCCGGGCTGCGGTGCAGCTGGCTGACGATGACGCGCTCGGTGCCGTTGATGACGAAGGTGCCGCGGTCGGTCATGGTGGGCAGGTCGCCGAAGTACACTTCGGATTCCTGGCTCTGCTTGTAGCGGCGGTTGCCCTTCTCGTCCTTGTCGAACTGGTTCAGGCGCACGCGGATCTTCAGGGGCGAGGCCATGGTGGCGCCGCGCTCGACGCACTCTTCCATGCGCATCTTCTGGTGCAGGCCCACGGGCTCGCTGCACACGTCGCAGATCTTGGCTTCATTCTTGTTGCGGATGCCGCACTTGGGGCAGTCCACGGTGGGGTCCTTGGGGTGGTCGGTGACGATGTGGTGCCCGCAGCCCTTGCAGGTGGTGCGCAGGTGCTCGAGACCCTCGTTCTTGCCGCACTTGCAGGCCCAGTGGCCGACGGTGTAGTCGACGAACTCGACCTCGAGGCTCGCGTCGGTGCCGTCGGGGTTCTTCCCGTTGTGCACGGGGAACATGGATTCAAAGACGGCCTTGAGGCCGCGGGTGTCCCGCTCGTTGTGGAGCAGGTTCATCTGGAGGAATTCGTCGTAGCTGCGCTTCTGGATGTCGATCAGATTCGGGATGGGAACCAGGGAGCGGATTTTCGAGAACTGGACTCGCTGACGGTAGATGTTCTGTTGAACGCTCATGGTTCACTCCGGGGGACACCCGCGCAGGCCCATGCAAAACCGGCGGGAAAACGTGAAGAAGTGGACGAAAGTACTCGGCGAAAAGCCCCGAAACCCGCTACGATGCTCATATTCAAGCTCAAGGAACCGACCAAAGACGGACCTTGGGTCAGCACTCCACCGTCACCGGTGGAAGCTGACCCTGAGGATCGCGAGGTTCTGGCACACGGAAAATAATGCAACCGGGGCCCTTTGTGGTGGCTGGGGTCGAAATTCCCGGACGCGGGTCCGGGGGCAAGAAATAAGCATACCACTTTTTGACAAACCACAAAGCGCAAGGTGTACAAAGACACCTCGCGCTTTGGATTTGACGCGGTCGGTCGTCTTTTTACTTGATGACGACCTTCGCGCCGGCAGCTTCGAGCTTTTCCTTGATCTTGGCGGCTTCTTCCTTGGTGACGCCTTCCTTGACGACCTTGGGAGCGCCGTCGACCAGGTCCTTGGCTTCCTTGAGCCCCAGGCCGGTGACGATCTCGCGGACCGCCTTGATGACGTTCAGCTTCTGGGCGCCGGCTTCGAGCAGTTCGACGTTGAACTCGGTCTGCTCTTCCACGGGGGCGGCGGCGGCGGCGCCACCGGCGGGGGCGGCAACGGCGGCAGCCGAGACGCCAAAGCGCTCTTCGAGGGCCTTGACCAGATTGGCCAGCTCGAGGACGGTCATGGTTTCAATTTCAGTGATCAGGGTATCAGCGGTGAGAGCCATGAAGTTCTCCTCTCAAATGTTGGTTGCGGGTGGGGTTGGGGACGGTCTAGACGCCGGCTTCGGGAGCGGCGGCTTCGGTGGGGGCGGCTTCGGCGACGGGTGCCGAGGCGACTTCCTTCTGACTGCGGATCGCCTCCAGCGCCACTGCGAGGCCGGAGATGGGATACATCATCAGATACAGCAGCTTGCCGATGAGGACTTCCCGCGAGGGGAGCTCGGCGATGACCTTGAACTCGGCGGGGGTCACGGCCTTGCCGTCGAGGATCGCGGCCTTGAGGGAGGCTGCCGGATTGTCCTTGAGGAAGGTGTTGACGGCCTTGGCCAGGGCGACGACGTCGTTCACCGAGGTGGCGACGGCGGTGGCGCCCGTGAAGTGCTCGGACAGGCTGGAGAACTTGGAATCCTTCACGGCCAGCTTGAGCAGGGTGTTCTTGGAGACCCGATACTGGGCCTTGGATTCCCGGATGCTCTTGCGGAACGTGGTGTCCTTGTCGACGGTAAGACCCTTGAACCCGAGAACCACGGCGGACTTGGCCGTCGAGAAGGTTCCCGTGAGCTGGGCCACTTCGGTGCGTTTCTGTTCGCGTTCCATGGTCCGCTCCTATTTTTCCACAACGTGGGCAACGGAGATGCTGGGGCCCATGGTGGAAGCCAGATGGATGGCCTTCACATACTTGCCCTTCGCAGCGGACGGCTTCGCCTTCTGGACGGCATCGATGAGTGCCTTGGCGTTCTCCCTGAGCTTCTCGGTGCCGAAGGAGATCTTGCCGACTCCAGCATGGATGATGCCCGTCTTGTCGACGCGGTACTCGACCTTGCCGGCCTTGATCTCCTTGATGGCCTTGGCCACGTCGAAGGTCACGGTGCCGGTCTTGGGGTTGGGCATGAGGCCGCGGGGGCCCAGCACCTTGCCCAGGCGTCCGACGCCCTTCATCATGTCCGGGGTGGCCACGAGGGCGTCGAAGTCGAGGAAGCCACCCGCGATACGTTCCACGAGATCGTCCCCGCCCACGATGTCCGCACCGGCGGCCTCCGCGTCCTTGATCTTTTCGCCCGTCGCGATGACGGCCACCCGCATGGTCTTGCCCGTGCCGTGGGGCAGGACAATGGTGCCGCGGACCATCTGGTCCGCGTGCCGGGGGTCGACTCCGAGCCTCATGTGCACTTCGACGGTTTCGTCGAACTTGGCAAAGGCCAGGTTCTGGATGACGCCGAGGGCCTCAACGAGGTCGTAGGGGCGATCTTCGATCTTGGAGGCGGCGGCCTGGTACTTCTTTCCAGGTTTTGCCATATTCTCTCCTGCTCTAAAGATCTTCCGCGATGCGGTCGCGGTTGCCGTGCGCCCCGCACGCTGCGGGGCGACGTTGAAAACAAGAACTAGCCGATGACTTCCACACCCATGGAACGGGCCGAGCCGGCGATGGAACGCATGGCGGCCTCGAGGCTGCCGGCGTTGAGATCGGGCATTTTGACCTTGGCGATCTCCATGAGTTGTTCCTGGGTGATCTTGCCGACCTTGGTCTTGTTGGGAATGGCGGAGCCCTTATCGAGGCCGAGCTTCTTCTTGATGAGCACGGCCGCGGGGGGGGTCTTGAGGATGAAGCTGAAGCTGCGGTCGCCGAAGACGGTAATGACGACGGGCAGGATGGTGCCCTTCTCGACCTGGGTCACGGACTTCGCGTTGAACTGCTTCACGAACTCCATGATGTTGACACCATGCTGGCCGAGCGCAGGGCCCACGGGGGGGGCGGGGGTCGCTTCGCCGGCAGGCAGCTGCAGCTTGATGTATCCGGTGATCTTCTTGGCCATGACTCATTTCTCCCGCGACGGATTCCGGCACATGCCGGCGACTGTCGCCTTGTAGGGTGGAGGGCGCGACCGCGCCCTCCTGCCTGGTAGATGTTGCAGAGAGGCTTGTTAGCGCTTCTCCACCTGGATGAAGTCGAGCTCCACGGGGGTGCTGCGACCGAACACCGTCACCATCACCTTGATGGTGGAGCGCTCTTCGTGGATCTCTTCCACGTCCCCTTCGAAGTTGGCGAACGGGCCGTCTATGATACGGACCTTTTCGCCCTTTTCAAAGTGATATTTCGGCTTGGGCTTCTCTTGGGTCTCTTCGGTGTGGTTCATGATCTGGCGGACTTCATCATCCGTCAGGGGGGTGGGGCGCTTCTTGTTGGCGCCCACGAAGCTGGTGACCTTGGGGGTATTGCGCACGAGGTGCCAGTCGGCGTCTTCCATCTCGTAGTTCGCGCCCTTCCGGGTGACGGCGATCTGGACGAGGAGGTAGCCGGGGAAGGACTTGCGCTTTTTGAGGACGCGCTCCTTGCGGCCGGACTTGGCGTCGACCTTCATCTCCTCGTAGGTCTCCTCGGGGATCTGGATGTCGCCGAAGTGCTCGTCCCGCTCTTCCATCTTGATGCGCTGGCGCAGGCTCTCCATCACCTTGGCCTCGTAGCCGGAGTAGGTGTGGATGATGAACCAGGCCATCTTCTTTTCGTTCTGGATCGGGGCTGCCAAGGTTTCTCCTTGCACGCCCAACAGATCGGTCATCGTTGCCTCCGAACTAATGGTGGGGAAGGATGAAGCCCATCCCCCAGGAGATGGCTTTGTCAACAAAGTAGAAGTAGATGGCCACGACCGTCGACACGATGGCGACCGCGTAGGCGGAACTGAGAACTTTCTGCTTGCCCGGCCAATCCACCCGCTTGAGTTCCGCGAGGAGTTCCTTGGCCTGGTGTTTGACAGCGCTGATCAACGGGCTCTCCCGGCTTTCATGTGACTTTTAAGCAATTGGCCCCAACCCGTGGGCTGGGGCCAGCAAGAATGGCAGGGGAGACAGGTTTCGAACCCGCGACCTGCGGATTTGGAGTCCGCTGCTCTACCAGCTGAGCTACTCCCCTCTGGACTTGCAAGGAAGCGGTCGCCCGCCGAAGCGGGCGACCTATTCGACCTTACCCTACTTGCCTTCCCGATGGACCTTGTGGGTCCCGCAGAAACGGCAGTGCTTCTTGAACTCGAGCTTGCCCGTGGTGGTGCGCTTGTTCTTCATGGTGGTGTAGTTCTTGCGCTTGCACTCGGTGCAGAGGAGCTGGACGATGTCGGCCATGGCTGGATCCTTTAGTGGATGACTTCGTCGACCCGGCCGGAGCCGACAGTGCGGCCGCCTTCACGGATGGCGAACTTGAGGCCCTTTTCCATGGCGATGGGAACGATCAGCTCGACGGTCAGGGTGACGTTGTCGCCCGGCATGACCATCTCGCGGCCCGCTTCCAGCTCGATGGAGCCCGTGACGTCCGTGGTGCGGAAGTAGAACTGGGGGCGATACTTGTTGAAGAAGGGGGTGTGGCGCCCGCCCTCATCCTTGCCCAGGACGTAGACGGCGGCCGTGAACTTGGTGTGGGGGGTGATGCTGCCGGGCTTGGCCAGGACCATGCCGCGCTCGACGTCCTTGCGCTCCACGCCGCGGAGCAGGATGCCGGCGTTGTCGCCAGCCTGACCCTGGTCCAGGGACTTCTTGAACATCTCGACGCCGGTGACGACCTTCTTGACGGTGTCGCGCAGGCCGATGATCTCCACTTCCTCGCCGACCTTGACGACGCCGGCTTCGATACGGCCGGTGACGACGGTGCCGCGGCCGGTGATCGTGAAGACGTCCTCGACGGGCATGATGAAGGGCTTGTCGATGGGGCGGGCTGGGTTCGGAATGTAGGCGTCCACGGCTTCCATGAGCTCATAGATGCACTTGACGTCGGGGGAGTTGACGTCGGTGGCGTGCTCCATGGCCAGCTTGGCCGAACCGCGGATGATGGGAATGTCGTCGCCGGGGAAGCCGTAGGAGGTGAGCAGCTCGCGCAGCTCCATCTCCACCAGGTCGCTCAGCTCGGGATCGGCGATGTCGATCTTGTTCATGAAGACGACGATGTAGGGCACGCCGACCTGACGGGCAAGCAGGATGTGCTCGCGGGTCTGGGGCATGGGGCCGTCGGTGGCGGCGACCACCAGGATGGCGCCGTCCATCTGGGCAGCGCCCGTGATCATGTTCTTGATGTAGTCGGCGTGACCGGGGCAGTCCACGTGCGCGTAGTGGCGCTTGGGGGTCTGGTACTCGACGTGGGCGGTGTTGATCGTGATCCCGCGGGCCTTCTCTTCAGGGGCGGAGTCGATCTGCTCATAGGACTTCGCGGTGCCGCCCTGGGTGACGGACAGCAGGGTCGCGATGGCCGCGGTGAGGGTGGTCTTGCCGTGGTCCACGTGGCCGATGGTGCCGATGTTGACGTGAGGCTTTGAGCGATCGAATTTCTCTTTGGCCACAGGTGCCTCCTGAAGGTGGTGGGTAGTGAGAGGGTGCGACGTGAAGGTCGTAAGGTTTGATGGTTACAGAAAAGTGGAGCCCACATCCGGGATTGAACCGGAGACCTCGTCCTTACCAAGGACGCGCTCTGCCACTGAGCTATGTGGGCCGTGCTTTTCTGGAGCGGGAAACGGGGTTCGAACCCGCGACATTCAGCTTGGAAGGCTGACGCTCTACCAACTGAGCTATTCCCGCAGTGCGACCAGTCTTCCGCGAAAGAACTGGTGCCTAGAGAAGGATTCGAACCTCCGTAGGGCGGAGCCCGGCAGATTTACAGTCTGCTGCCATTAACCACTCGGCCATCTAGGCTATGTCAAAAATTTCCCGGTCCGGAGCTCTGTGAGGCAAAGCTTTCCTGACAGGGAATTGCAAAGGTAGCACGTCTTTTGGAGCGGCACAACAAAAAAGATTCACGCCTGCACCATCCCGCGCTGGGCGAGGACCCGGAACAGCATGATGGCGGCCGCGCTGGAGACGTTCAGACTCTCGATGCCGCCGGGCATGGGAATGGCGAGGAGGCCGTCGCAGTGCTCCTGGATCTTCTGGTGGAGCCCTTCTCCTTCGGCGCCCAGGACGAGCACGGTGGCCCGGTCGAAGGGTTCCTTCAGGTAGTCCGCGGCCTTGGGTCCCGCGGCCAGGCCGTAGACCCAGGCCCCGGCTTCCTTGAGTTCTTCAAGAGCGCGGGCCAGGTTCACCACCCGCACCAGGGGCACGCGCCCGACGGTGCCGGCGCTGGCACGGACGACGGTCTCGTTCACCTGGGCCGAGCGGCGCTCGGGGAAGACCACGCCGTCCACGGCCGCGCCCGCGGCGGAACGGAGGATGGCGCCGAAGTTGTGGGGGTCCGTGACGCCGTCCAGGGCCAGCACGAGGGCGCTGGAGCCCTTGGCGCGGACCCGCTCCAGGAGCTCGTCCATGCCGGCCAGGGTGATGGCCTCGCCCTCGCCCAGGACGCCCTGGTGGCGCTGCCCTTCGGCGCGGCGGTCCAGGCTGTCCATGGGCTCGCGGTGGATGACGACGCCCTTCTCCCGGGCCGCGAGCCGCAGCTTGGCGCTGCGCTCCCAGGCGTTGGGGGCGACGCGCAGGGTCTGAAGCTCGCCGCGCTCCAGGGCCTCTTCGCAGGCGTGGGGGCCCAGGAAACGCATCAGAAGACCTTCTTGAAACCCACGGACCAGAGGTGGCCCATGTCCGAGACGCGGGTGAGGGTGCCGGTGGTGCTGTAGCCGTTCTCGGACCAGGCGCCGTCGAGGCCCTTGACGTCCCGGTACTGGGAGATGCGGGTCATCCAGCCCACGTTCAGCTCGCCGCCCCACATGCGATAGCCCAGGCCGCCGGCGAAGTTGGAGCAGCGGCCGCCGCCCAGGAGGGGCTCGAGGTAGGGATCCTCGCGCAGGCCGGCCTCCTGGGACACGCCCAGGCGCAGGGTGAGGTTCTTGCTGAGGTTCATCTCGCCCATGAGGCTCAGCCCGGTGCCGCTGTGGAGGTTGCCCTGGAAGCCGGACCCGCCGACGGTGCCGCTGGGGGTGGCCAGGGTGGCGTAGCCGGGGAGGAGCAGGGAGGCGCCCTGGACGTAGTGCAGGTCGCCTTCCCAGGTGAAGATCTGGTTCACGCGCTGGCGGATGCCCAGGGTGAGCCGGCCGGGGAGGGCCAGGGTGCCGCTGCCGGGGGTGAGGGTGCTGGCGCCCAGGACCACCGGGGCGGCGGCGGCGGCGCTGCCGTCGGCCGGACCGAAGCCGCTGATGCCCACGAGTTCGCCGTGGGTGGTGTCGACGCGGCCGGTGAGGGGGAGGGTGCCGCGGATGGCCCCCTGGTAGGTGCCGGCCAGGGTCCATCGGGGATTAATGGCCCATCGGAAACCGAGGGTCCAGCTGGGGAGGATCTTGTTGCCCTGCTGGATCAGGCTCACTTCCTGCAGGCCGCGCACGGGGTTGCCGGTGGCATTCGAGGCCAGCGCGGGGTTGTCGGGAACCTCGACACGGACGGAATTTTCAAAGGAATACTGAACCCGTGTGACGCCGGCGCTGAGGCCGAAGGAGAGGGCGGGGGTGGCGGCCCAGGAACCCTGGAGTTCCACCCGGTGGGTGGTCAGGTTGAGGTTCTGGCCCGTGAAGCGGCCGCTGTACTGGTCCGGCATCTGGACGTGACGCAGAAAAGGTTCATCAATTTTCAACCCCATATAGAAGGTGGGGGTGACCTTCCAGGCGGCCCCGAGGGCGGGAAGGAAGCGGTTCCGGTCCGAGCTGAACAGCACCTGGGAGTTGGACTGGAGGGTGCTCTGGGAGGACTGCATGTCCATCCCGGCGGAGACGAAGGCGCTGGCGTTCTCCCGGAGGGTGACGAGCAGGGCGGGGTTCAGGGAACCGGCCTCCAGGCTGGTGCCGTAGGCGACGCCGGTGCCGGCCCGGGCGATGCCCACGGGGTCGGAGGCGGGAACCCAGAGGGTCTGCGCCGCCATGGGCAGGCTGAGACCCACACCCGCCAGGAGGCTGAACGCGCCCAGTCCCACCCTCGTTTTGTTCCGCACCATACCTTGACCTCCCGTGAGATGTCCCTTTAACCAAGTGGCGTGGACACCCTATAAGTTCAACAACGAACCTTCAGGATGGCCTGAAGCTCGCCCAAGACCAAGTGGCTATTATCCAGGTATGCCCAGCGAGCCCCCCCTCCCGGCCCCATCACCGTCCTTCGCCAGCATTTCCACCCGCCTGGGGTGGGTGGCCTTCCTGAACGACTGCGCCGGGGAGGTGCTGGCCCGGATGCTGCCCTTATACCTCGTGGTGGCCCTGGGCAGCTCCCCGGCCCTGGTGGGGGTGGTGGAGGGGGTGGCGGACGGGGCTGCCATCTTCCTGAAGGGCATCAGCGGGTGGCTGTCGGACCGGCTGAGCTCCCGCAAGGGCTTCGTGGTGGGGGGGTATGCCCTGTCGGTTCTGGCCCGGGCCCTCTACCTGCTGACCTTCACCCCCCTCCTGGTGGGGGCGGGCCGGGTGCTGGAGCGGGTGGGCAAGGGGCTGCGCACCGCCCCCAGGGACGCCATGATCGCCGATGCGGCGGTCCAGGGCCGTGTGGGGCGGGACTTCGGGTTCACACGGTTCCTGGACACGCTGGGGGCCATGGCGGGCATCGGCCTGGTGCTGGCCCTGGGGGTGGGGCGGGGGCCCATGACGGCGGGGATGTGGCGGGCCTGCGTCTGGCTGGCCCTGCCCCTGGGCCTGGCCACGGTGGCGCTGCTGGTGTTCTGGGTGCCCCGCATCCCCCGGGCCACGACCGTGGCGCGGCGGCTCACCTGGCACATCCCCCGGGAGGCGCGGGGCTACCTGGCCCTGGTGTTCGTGTTCTCCCTGGCCAATTCCAGCGACGCCTTCCTGGTGCTGAAGGCGCGCGAGGCGGGCTTCGGGATCCGGGCGATCCTGGGGCTCTTCCTGGTCTTCAACCTGGTGGCGGCGTTGCTCGCGCTGCCCGTGGGCCGGCTTTCGGACCGGGTCGGGCGGGTGCGGTTCCTGGTGCTGGGGTGGGGGGTCTACGGCGTGGCCTACGCGGTCATGGGCACGGCGCGGAGCCCCCTGGTGTTCGCCGGGGCGCTGCTGGGCTACGGGGCCTTCTACGGCTTCACGGAAGGTGTGGAGAAGGCCCTGCTGGCCGACCTGCTGCCGGCCGAGGCCCGGGGCACGGGCTTCGGGGCACTGCAGTCGGTGCTGGGCCTGGGGGCGCTGCTGGCGAGCCCGGTCATGGGGGTGCTCATGGCGGTGGCGGGGCCGAGGGCGGCGTTCCTGGCGACGGGAGGGGTGGCGCTGGGGGCGATGGTGGGGTTGGGGGTTTGGGCCAAATTCAGGAAGGACTGAGCGGCATAGAGGGCACAACGGTTGGCCGCGAAAAGCACGCTGTGAGGTAAAATGAGGGAGAGAGCATGGTCAGCCAGGGCCATCCGGGCAAGACCTTACGGAGACCACGGCTTGTGAAGGACCGAAGCATGGCGCCCACCTTCGTCCCAGAACTGCACATCCTTCCCGCAAACCAGCGGGCGCTGTGGCCGGCCCTCCGCCCCCTACGGGAACAGGGCTTCACCCTCTATGGAGGGACGGCGGTCTCGCTTCGCTATGGCCACCGGATCTCGGTAGATTTCGACTTCTTCACGGAACGTACCCTGGACCACTGGACCCTGACCGCCACCTTGCCCTTCAGCGACCGGGCCCAGGTTCTTCAGGAGGCCCCGAACACGTTAACTCTGCTGGTGGGTCCAGAGGATGGCGTGGGTGAAGGTGTGAAAGTGTCGTTCTTCGGTGGCCTGACCACCGGGAGGGTGGGACAACCTGAATTGACCTCGGATGGCATCGTCGTTGCGGCTTCCCTGCTCGACCTGATGGGATCGAAGCTCAAGGTCATCCAGCAGCGCGCGGAGAAAAAGGACTACCTCGACCTCGCCAGGATGCTGGAGGGTGGCATCCAGCTGGAGGATGGTCTGGCCGCAGGCCGGGTCCTTTATGGCAAGACCTTCCAGGTCAGCGAGGCGCTGAAGGCCCTGACCTACTTTGGCGATGGGAACCTGCTGGAGCTTCCCGCCAACATCCGCGAAGCACTCATCAAGGCCTCCGCTTCCGTGAAGCATGTTCCGGTGCTGAGGGCCATGTCCTCCAGCCTTGGCCTTGGAGAAGTCTGATGGACCCTGCCGGCCACGATCTGCTCAGAAGGGACGCCGCCCGTTACGTCTGGTGGGAAACACCCGAGGAGGCCATGCGGCGCCCCGCCAGGGTGATCGCCCAGGTGATGAACATCGGTGACCTTGACGATGTCCTGGCTCTCGTCGGGTCCATTGGTGAGGATTCCTGTCGGGAAGTGCTCGGGCATGCCGAGCCCGGCTGGTTCAACGAAAGGTCATGGCACTATTGGCATTACGCCCTCGGGCTGTGCAAGCCGGCCGACAAGGTCCCGCCGATGCCCGTGCGGCGATACGCTTCCCCTCCTGAGTGACCCTGGTCTTCCGCCTGCGTTTTCTCTCGGAGTCCGAGCTGGAGCCGGTGAATATCCCCTGGTAATGGTTGGGGCGCTGTTGGCGAGCCGGGTCATGGGGGTGCTCATGGCGGTGGCAGGACCGAGGGCGGCGGACCTGCGGCAGACGTGCACCTGGGTCTCGGACAGAATTCGAGCCCTGGCCAAAGAACGCGCGGAACCCTGAGGCCCGCTCGCGCATCCTCTTGGACAACCGTGGGGACAGGCCTCCACGGTCAAGGCCCGGGACCCCGTTCGCGCTGGGTGGCGGGAGCCTTGGCACCCAGGAGCCACCCAATGAATCCGTCATTGATTTCGACCTTGCTCCGTTCCCAGGAGAACCGCCTCATCACCCTGCGTTCCCCGCTTCCGGAGGCAGGCCTGATCCTGGACAGCTTCGGCGGCCGGGAGGCGGTGTCCGAGCCCTTCGCCTTCACGCTGGACCTCCTCTCGGAGCAGGGGGACCTGGACCTGAAGGCCTTCCTGGGCAAGGCCATGGGCCTTGCGCTGAAGACTGCCGACGGCAGCCTACGGCACTTCCACGGACACGTGACCTCCTTCCACCATGCTGGCACCGACGGCGGACTCGCACGGTACCAGGCCACGCTGGGGCCCTGGACGGACTTCCTCACCCACCGCTTCAACTGCAAGCTCTTCCAGAACAAGACTCTGCCCGCCATCCTGCGGGAGGTCTTCTCCGCCTACTGGCATCTGGCCCGCACCGAATTCCGGCTCAGGAACGAGGACTACGACCCCATCACGTTCTGCGCGCAGTACCAGGAATCGGATTTCCAGTTCGTGTCCCGGTTGATGGAAGGCCACGGCATCCACTACTTCTATCGTTTCGAGGCGGAGGGCCACAGCCTGGTGCTCTGTGACAACGCGCTGCTCGCGGAGAACATGCCCCAGGCCCACCGCATCCCCTTCAACGCCATTCCGGGCGCGGCGAAGGAGGACACCATCGACGCCTGGGAGGACCTCACCCAGGTGGTGCCCACCGCCGCCGCCTCGAAGACCTTCGATTTCAAGAGCCCCATGCAGCCCCGGGACGCGGAGGTGAAATCCCGGCACGCCGGAGGCTTGCCGCCCATGGAGGACTACCGTTACGCGGGGGCCTACGCCTACGCCGATCTGCAGGGTGCCAAGGACTACGTCAACGGCCAGCGGGACGAGAACGACGCGCGCTTCGAGACCTTCCAGGGCGCCTCCAACTGCCGCAACTTCACCTGCGGCCGGGTCTTCGAGCTGCTGGACCACTACCGGCAGGGCCCCACCAGCCACGACCGGCGCTTCTTCGTCACGTCCGTCACCCACACCGGCCACAACAACTACCTCAACCAGACCACTCCGGCGGACTACCGCAACACCTTCACCGCCATCTCGGTCCTCGCGACCTACCGCCCGCCCCGCAGGACACCCCTGCCCCGCATCCACGGCCCCCAGACCGCCCGGGTCGTGGGGCCGCCGGGGGAGGAGATCCACTGCGACAACTTCGGCCGGGTGAAGGTGCAGTTCCACTGGGACCGGCTGGGCGGGTTCGACGCGGAGAGCTCCTGCTGGGTGCGGGTGAGCTCGCCCTGGGCGGGGAACAACTTCGGGATCATGGCGGTGCCCCGGGTGGGCTCGGAAGTGGTGGTGGAGTTCCTGGACGGCAACCCGGACCACCCCATCGTCACGGGCCACATGTGGAATTTCCTGCGCAATCCTCCCTGGCCCCTGCCGGCGAATCGCACCCAGACGGGGATCCTCACGCGGTCCACCAGGGAGGGGCGGTACGAGAACGCCAACGCCCTGAGGTTCGAGGACCGCAAGGGGGAGGAGGAGGTGTGGCTCCACGCGGAGAAGAACCAGCGCATCGAGGTGGAGAACGATGAGAGCCACAGCGTGGACCACGACCGGCTCAAGACCATCGGGAACGACGAAACCACGGAGGTCAAGCATGACCGCACCGAAAGGGTGGGCAATGACGAACGGATCACGATCGGCATGAACCGGACCGAGCATGTCGGGCTCGACGAGTCCGTTGCCATTGGGGCGAACCAGAAACTCAACGTAGGGGCCTCCCAGTCCATCAGCGTCGGCCAGACCAAGTACGAAAAGGTGCTCATGGCCAGCACCGAGCTGGTGGGAGGTGTCCGGACGCTGACCATCGGCGAGGGCTACGTGGTGGCCGTGGGGCTCGGGGCCTTCGAGGAGGTCGGCCTGGGCAAGGAGACCCATGTGGGCAACACCTACCTCATCAAGGCCGGCGACCAGCTCGAGATCAGGGTGGGCAAGTCCAGCCTGATCATGGACAAGGACGGGAAGATCACGCTGGCCGGAACGGAGGTGAACATCCACGGGGAAGGGCCCGTGAAGGTCCTCGGCAAGAACGTGAACATCAACTAGCGCACGGAGGATTCCATGTCCGAGAGGGAGGGGGCCCGGAAGTCAGGTTCATTCCTGGCCGTCAGCATCAGCCCCGATATGTGCAAGACCCCACCCACGAACGCTCCCATTCCCTACACCGTGACCGCGGACCTGGACGGCTCCTTGGCCGTCTCCCCCAATGTGTTCTACGGCGATTGCCCAGTCGTGCTGGTGGACCAGTCCAGCATCGACAAGGTCACCGGGGATGAGGCCGGGAGCGGAGGCGGCGTGAAATCAGGCTGCAACGTCGGTGAAGTCAAGTTCTTCGAGGGCGACGAAACCGTCCTGGTCAACGGCAAGCGGGTCCTGCGACAGGAGGACACGGTGGAGATGAACGGTGGCAACACCCAGGGAAAGGTCATCTGGATGATGGGCACCGAACCGGCAGGCGGGGTTGACGAGGAAGGGCGCCCAACCCAGGATCCGAATCCGCCCTATGAAGCAGGTGATGGGGTCAAGGGAGGCTGAAATGGGGCATCAGGTCACGGGGGTTGGGGACAAGGCTACGGCCGAGAAGGCCAGGGAGGAACCTCCCCGGAGGGTGATCCCCATCGTGTTCGTGCCGGGGATCGCAGGCTCCAACCTTCGCGTTCGTGGAGGCAAAGAGATCGAGGAACTGGTCCGGAAAAGAATCAATGAGCCGGACGAAACCACAAAACCCGGCAAGAAGTTTTTGCCTGATGACGAACCTCTGCCGGACCCCTGGCGACCACCCAACGGACCGTCGGATCCGGGTGCCATCCCTTGCATTAATAGATGGGACAACTATGGCCCGGTCCAACGCCAAGCATTATTAAATTCAGAAACAACCTGTGTGGATGATCGTGGGTTTTTGATTGCCGGTGCGAGAGGTTGGCGCTTGAGTCCCACGACCCGATCTGGACGCATATTTCGAGGCTGGAATTCCCTGCATCTCGACAGTTATTTGGGGATCCTGACCTTCCTGGAAAGTGAATGCAACGAACCCAGGGATGCCCAAAGTTCAAAGCTACCGCCAATGAAAGACAGGACCGCCGACCAGCTTTCAGCAGATCTGCGGATTTTGGTGGATTGTCCCTGGTCCAGGGAAAGGAAAATGGGACTGGAGGAATTCGGTCTGTCACATTGCCGGCTGCCACTGGATAAGGTTCTCAAGATATTCGAATGCCAAATGTCAGTATATGCAGTTGGTTATAACTGGCTGGATTCGAACGCGGTTTCTGCGCAGGCCCTGCTAGCTAAAACGGAGAGAATCATCAAGTTATACAAGGAGGCCAAAGGAGACGACTGCAGCCCCCTCTATACCTGCGAGAAGGTCATCCTGGTTACCCATTCCATGGGTGGCCTGGTAGCTCGAGCTGCAGCCCATCTTGACAATAGCAGGCTCTTTCTAGGCATTGTGCACGGAGTCATGCCGGCCGTTGGCACGCCATCGGCCTACCAACGCATGGTGTCCGGGGTGGAAGGGAGCTTGGACCGTGAGGCCATTGCCGCCACCTACAGAGATGGGGTGGTCGCATTAATGGGTAGGAGCACGGACCGGACCACCCCCGTCTTGGCCAACAATGCTGGGCCGCTCCAGTTGCTACCCTCGAAAGAATACCCACCACGATGGCTGGAGTGCGCTTTTCATAGAGATAATGGCACAGCTGATCCGATATTAAAATTGCCAGAAATTGACCCCTACAAGGAAATTTATGAACAAAAGGAGGCCTGGTATCGCCTCGTAAATCCAGCTTTGATCGATCCATGCAAGGCGCACATAAATTCCGGGATTGTTCCGTGGGAACACTATATGAAAATGATTGGCCTGGCGAGAGATTTTCATGAAAATTTGAAAATAAATCAGAAAAAACGACCCGAGACATTCGCATTTTATGGGAAGGATCCATACTTTTCAACCTTGGGAACGATTCGATGGCATCTCGTGAAAGCGAGCCAGCGCATTCACGTGACAAGAGCCCTATTGTTAAATGCAAAATCACATCGTGAACACTATAATCCCAAAAATGGCCGAGTTTCACGCGTAATAAATAAAGGCGTTGAATTCGATAAATCCAATTTTGCCGTAAGCCAGCTGACTTTCGAAAGCCAGGGCCCGGACACCATGGGCGACGGAACTGTTTCATGGCAATCCGGGAGTGCCCCAGATAATACATGGCTGAAGGGTAAGGTTCAGGCATTAAAGGGCCTCGATCACCAGAAAGCTTTCGACTGTGTTCAAGCCAGATGGTACACCTTATGGGGTATTTGCAAGATTTTGGATGCCAAGAAATGAAACACGAGCATGGAGTTTTTCTTGTCTTCATTGTAGCAATAATTAATGTTTATTGGACAACAAATCACTGGAGAGTCATGATGCAAACTGTGGAATTAATGACGCTTCCAGCTGGACGTTTTCTTAATAATGTGCCCAAAGGTGCTGCCATATCTTGGGGCCGACAACATATTGAAAACCTGGGCCCGTATATGGATGTGTTTCAAGCTTCCGATCCAAAGGAGCTAAAAACAATTGTTGACGAGGAAATTACTAAACTGAGGACACCCCATAACAAAGGTGGATTATTAATTGAAAAAACCATTACCGACGCAATAAAAAACAGTTTTTTGTTGTATTACTGGAGTAGCCCGAGCTACAAAGGTGATCTGATAGATCTAAAATGTTACCTCTGGAAAGAAGGCTGGGGCTTTTATTTCAAATCAGAAGCCCACTCAAATCCCGTAAAGATAATTCATACGATAAAAACCCTTGCCGAGAACTTCAATAACGTGTTCATCCGTCCTCCACTGGAAATTCCTGCCGAGCCCGGTTTCTGCTTCGAGAACGCTTTTTTCAAGGGCGAACCAACGAAGGATTCCAACGAGCATATAGCTCTGCACCTGAGGTTCCCCGCCTACCCCGGGGTTTTCATCCGGCTCACGACCGATTGTGTCGGCGAACCCTATTGGGATTCACTGCTGACCCGGCATGCCAAGAACAAGGGGAACCTGAAGCTCGTGTTCGGCACCCGGACCCTCCGGGCCCAGGAAAGGACGGTGGGTCCTTATCATGGGGAGGAGCTGATACAGCGAGTCCGCGACGGGATTGGCAAGGTCAACTACCACTTCATGTGGGAATATCAAGGCCTGGCGGATGACGCCAAGTCCCCGGCCCTGCTCCTGGAGATGGTCACCGGGCACGGCACCCTGTTCTCGCAATCCAAATTGAGCAGGCAAGAGGCCTATGCGCTTTGGGAGATCGTGCTGGAGTCGCTTCGTTACCGGGATCCAGTTCCCAAAGCCTCGGAGCCGTAGGCCCGCCGCCAGGACTCACGTCCCGACGGGCGCTCCCCGCCGCATCTTCTCAGGTCCCGAACAGCCACCACAGGAGCCCGGCTGCCAAGCTTCCGTCCCAAAGGAGGAGGCCGACCCGCAGGCCCTTGAACCGCATGGACCCACGCCCCAACACGCGCCGGGCGATCAGGAAGTGGATCAATTGGCCAAGAGGAAAAACGATAAGAGGAGACACCATCCCCAGCAGAATGCCCGTGCCAAAGCCCATCCAGTCGGGCTCCCAGATCGCGTTGCCAAGCTTCACACAGGGGTGAAAGGCCAGAGGCGCCAGGGCCGTCCAGAGCAGACCTATGGCAAGGCCATAAAGCCTACCCGTCTTGAAGTCTTCGACTCCGCCTGAAGGTCCGGTTGCCCAAGGGTTTCTGCTCTGCATCGCTTTCTCCCAGGAAGGCTCTCCTGGAGGAGTGATCGGATGCCCGTTGAGGTTTCCGGCCAACCGCGTACGTACTAGCAGAGTCCTTGGGGGGGAACCTGCGCTAGCGGCCGCGCACCTTGTCTTCAGCCTCGACGGCATGCCCGTGGGCATGCTTCCAGGCCAGCCCATTGCCCTGAGTAACCCCGCTGCCCTTCTGGATCGTTTCCACCCGCCACACCGGAGCCTTGATGCTGGAAGCCAACGAGAAGCCCGAGGAGGTCATCCCCCTGCTGACCGGGTCCAAGGCAGGAGATCGGATTCTCGGCCTGATCATCGGGGGAGGCTGGTGGGGCCTCTACAAGATGGCGATCTGGTGGCCCACCTTCCGGGGCCCCTCAGGCAAGGTTTCCTCGGACCTGGTGTTTCTCATTGTCCTTGCCTGGGTCCTTCAGATCGTCCTCCTCAAGCGTTTCCGGACGCTCCACGGCGGCATCCTGGCCGGAACCACGGCGGTGGTGGCCGTTTGGGGCGCCGTGAACCTGTACCGGATGTTCCTCCTCAGGTTCACCTCCTGGATCTAGGGTCCTGGCACCGGGGTCGAACCCATGGCGATGAAGAACCACACCCCCCTCCCGTGCCAGCCCTTCCTCGACCTGACCCCGGAGGGCAGGCTCGACCGGGTCATCGTGGTGAAGATGACCCTGGAACTGGTACCCGGGGATGCGGCGCTTCGCGCCCAGGGTTTCACCCACACCCTCAAGCTCCACCGCACCCAGGCGCCCCTGGTGCTCACCGACAGCTGCCACGGGGCGCTGCACACGAGCAGCGTCCGCTGGGAGAGCGACCTCAGCCCCATCAAGCCGCAGTGCGACGTGATCTTCATCGGGAATGCCCACGCCCCCCGGGGCAGGCCCTGCCGGCGGTTCCAGGTCGCCCTTCGGGTCACGTCCTCTGCCCATGGCAGGGTCCTGGTGGACAAGGCCCTCCAGGTGACCGGGGAGCGCTGGCTTCGGCGCCACAATCCGGTCTCGCGGGCCCTCTGGTGGTGCGTGAAGGTGGGCTCCCTGGGGCTGGTCCGACGGTGTCCGTGGTCCCTCACGTGGCCCCAGCCACTGGCCACCCTGCCCCTGCGCTACGAGTACGCCTACGGGGGCGCGGTTGAGGCCATGGCTTCGGACGCATGGTCCCGGAGGATTCCAGCACGCCACTGCCTGCCGGGCGTGGACAGGACCCAGGCTCGCGAGGCCTTTGCCAGGACCGGTTCCGACAGCATCCTGGCCCGGGGCTGGTGGGACGAGAACCTGGTGGGACGCGGCTACGCTCCGGCCTGGTACCTGCGAGCCGCTCGAGTCGGACGCATCCCGGCGCCGCAGCTCGAGGACCCGGAGCACCCCTTCGGGGCGAGGGCGGCCTGGAGGGCGATGCGGGGCAAGGCCACCGGGGCGACGCATCCCTGCCTCCGGAACCAGGGCCTGGCCGTCCTTGGCCGGGACTGGGAGCCCCGCAGGCGTTGGGCGGGAACCGCAGACGAGTCCTGGGCCGCAAGCGGCGCGCCCTATCCCCCCGACCATGACCGGGCCTTCAACAACTGCGCCCACCCCGACCTGCGGTGCCGCCTCCTGAAGGGGAACGAGGTCGTGGAACTGGTGAACCTGATTCCAGCCTCCATGCCCGGGGCCGGGCGCCAGCCCAACGGCGACCAGTCCCTGCGCTTCCAGCTGCCGGGCATCGTCCCCTTCCTCCACCTGGTTCAGGCTACCGGGGAACGGGACGTCCTCGCGGCCGGAGCGGACACGCTCGTGCTGGAGCCTGAGGAAGGCCGGGTGACGCTGCTCTTCCGCCTGCGTTTCCCCTCGGAGCCACTGGCGGCGCTGGTGGAGCTGCGGTTGGCCATGCCGGGGGAGGTCGTTGCTGTGCCGGTGGCTTTCGCCTAGCCCTTCTGTCCCTCACTCGCGGCCAGGAGGATATGCCCACCCCTGTCCCCGAGGACGCCCCCCCGGTTCGGGAAAAAACGCTCCCGGAGCAGGACCGGGCCCAGGTCGTCCAGGACGGTGAAGCCCAGGGCCCCCAACCGGGCGTGGAGGTCCCCGGTCTCGAAATGGCACTGGAGGCTCTCCCCGATGGCTTCCACCCGCCGGGCCAGCTCGTCCCGGGCGGTTTCGTAGGCGTCGGGGCCGGAACCGGGCCGTGCGGGATTGCCGTAGTCGAAAACCACCTGGATCCGGCCCGACAGCGCGGCAAGGAAGCCCAGGGTGGCGAACACGGCTTCCTCGGTGAGGTAGGGCACGACGCCCAGCCAGGAGAAGAAGGAGGGCCCGCCGGCGTCGAAGCCGGCCGCGGCCAGGGCCCCGGGCAGGGCTTCCCGTTCGAAGTCCACGGGTACAAACGTGAGGTTCGGCGGCACGGCAAGGCCCGCTTCCGCCAGGCGCTGACGCTTCCAGGCCTGGGTGGCGGGGTGGTCCACCTCGAAGATCCGCAGGTCCGGGCCGTGGGGGTTGCGGCAGGCGAAGGTGTCCAGGCCGGCGCCCAGGATCACCAACTGGCGGGTGCCGGCGGCGAAGGCGGCCGCCAGGGCGTCCTCGGCGAAGCGGCTGCGCACGGCGATGAAGAGGCGCAAGCCGCGCCGGGAGGGGTCGCCCTCCGCGGCGCGGACAGTGGCCTCGGCCTCGGCCCCCAGGATGCGTAGCGCCAGGGGGTCGGTGAAGACCCGGCCCTGTTCAAGCACCTGATGGGCGGCCCGGTGCCGGGCCGCGCCCAGGGCGGTTCGACTGGGGCTGCCCGGCTGCATGCTGAGCCTCAGCGGGCGGCTTCGAGCATCCGCTTGCGGGTGTAGGGGATCAGGCCGCCGGCGTCGATGATGGACTGGCGGGCCTCGGGGAGTTTGACGACCTCGAAGGTCTTGCCGGTGGTCAGGTTGGTGACCTTGTCCACCTGGATGTCGAGGTCGTCCCCCTCCTCGGCCTCGATGGTGGGGCAGAGGATGACGTTGAGGCCGAGGTTGATGGCGTTCTGGAGGAAGATGCGGGACATGCTCTTGGCGACGATGCCGAGCTCGTAGCCCTTGAGGGCCGAGGCGGCCTGCTCGCGGGAGGAGCCGCAGCCGAAGTTGTGGTCGGCGACGATGGCCGAGCCCTTGGCGAACTGGCCGCTCTTGAGCTTTTCGTTCAGGTCGGTGCGGTTGGCGAAGGCGTACTGGGGGGTCTCGGTGGGCAGGACGGTGGCCATGTAGCGGCCGGGGTAGATGTCGTCCGTGGAGATGTCGGCTTCCAGCTTGATGATGACCTTGGACATGGTGGCTGCTCCTCAGTTGCGCGGATCGGTGATGACGCCGGTGATGGCCGAGGCGGCGGCCACCGCCGGGCTGCAGAGGTACACCTCGGACTTGGGGTTGCCCATGCGGCCCTTGAAGTTCCGGTTGGTGGTGCTCAGCGCCACCTCGTCGTCGCCCAGGGCCCCTTCGTGGACGCCCAGGCAGGGGCCGCAGCCGGAGTTCATCACCACGGCGCCGGCCTTCATGAAGTCCTGGATGTAGCCCTTGTCCATGGCCTGCCCGAAGATCCGACCCGAGGCCGGGAAGACCAGCATGCGGGTCCCTTCGGCGACCTTCTTGCCGCGGAGGATGTCGGCGGCCATGGCCAGGTCGTCCAGGCGGCCGTTGGTGCAGCTGCCGATGACGATCTGGTGGACGCGCTTGCCGGCCACCACGGCCACGTCCTTGACGTTGTCGACGGTATGGGGGCAGGCGATCTGGGGGGACAGGGCGCTCACGTCGATCGCCACCACCCGCTCGTAGACGGCGTCGGCGTCGGGGGTGACGGGGGTCAGGGCGTCGGTGACGCCGGCCTCTTCGCGCAGGTAGCGCAGGGTCTCCGCGTCGGCGGGCACGATGCCGCTGGTGGCGCCGGCCTCCACGCTCATGTTGCAGATGGCCAGGCGGCCCGAGGTGGTCATCCTCCGGATGGTCTCGCCGTGGAACTCCAGCACGCGGAAATTGGCGCCCTGGGCGGTGAGCACGCCGATGAGGTGGAGAATGAGATCCTTGGGCCCCACCATGCCGGAGAACTCGCCGCTGACGACGACCTTGATGGTGGCGGGCACTTCGATGTTGACGGCGTAGCCCAGGGTCCACACGGAGGCCATCTCGGTGGCGCCCACGCCGAAGGAGAAGGCGCCCAGGGCCCCGTGGCTGGTGGTGTGGCTGTCGGTGCCCACCACCACGGCGCCGGGCCGGATGTAGCCGAATTCGGGCAGGATCTGGTGGCAGATGCCGCCCACGTCGCCGCGGATGTCATGGAACTTCCGAATGCCGTGCTGGGTGACGAAGGTGCGGATCTTCTTCTGGTTGGTGGCGGTCTTGGGGCTCTCGGCGGGCACCCGGTGGTCGAAGACGATGGCGATGCGGTCCGGGGCCCAGGGGCGGGCCTCGATGCCGGTGCCTTCGTGGATGGCCTCGAACTGGTTGATCACCAGGGCGGCGTTCTCGTGGGACATGGCCAGGTCGACCCTGGGCTCCAGCACGTCCCCGGCCTTGACGGCTTCACGGCCCGCGGCGCGGGCGAGGATCTTCTCGACGACGGTCATTCCCATGCATCACCTCCTAGGTGGTTTCAAAGCACGCCCCTGGCCTTGAGCTGAGCCCTGGCGGGCTCGTCCAGGCCGAGGCGTCCATAGATTTCGGCATTGTGCTGCCCGAGGGTGGGCGGCGGGGCGGCCACGTCCCCGGAACATTTCTCGAACAGGGCGGTGAGCCCGAAGACCTCGATCTCCCCCACCCCCTCCACCGTGGTCTTCTGGAGCACGCCCCGGTGCTGGACCTGGGGCTGGCGCAGGGCCTCGGGGAGGGTGAGGATGGCGCCGCTGGGCACGTCGCTGGCGTTGAGCTTCTCGACCCAGTGGTCGGTGCCGTGCTCCTCCAGCTTGGCCTCCAGGAGGTGGGTGAGCTCGTCGCGGTGCTTCTTGCGGCTGTCCCGCTCGGTGAAGCGGGGGTCGGCCTTGAGCTCGGGGACGCCCAGGACGTCGCACACCGACTCCCACTGCTCCTGCTTGTTGGCTGCGATGTTCATGAAGCCGTCGCCGGTCCGGAAGGTGCCCGAGGGCGCGGCGGTGAAGTTGTCGTTGCCCATGAGGACGGGCTCCTGCCCGGCGATGAGGAGGTTGGCGGCCACCCAGCCCATGAGGGGCATGATGGAATCCAGCAGGGAGACGTCGATGAACTGGCCCTGCCCGGTGCGCTCGCGGTGGTACAGGGCCGCCATGAGGGCGAAGGCGGCATTGAGGCCGCCCACGGTGTCGCACACGGGGAAGCCCGTGCGCAGGGGGTTGAGGCGCTGGTCTCCGTTGACGGCCATCTCGCCCGAAAGCCCCTGGATGATCTGGTCGTAGGCGGGCTTGAGGGCGTCGGGGCCGGTCTGGCCGAAGCCCGAGATGGCGCAGTAGATGAGCCGGGGGTTGAGCTCGGCCAGGACCTGGTAGCCCAGGCCCAGGCGGTCCATGACGCCGGGGCGGAAGTTCTCCACCAGGACGTCGGCGTCCTTGACCAGCTTGAAGAACAGCTCCTTGCCCTCGGCGCTCTTGGTGTTGAGGGTGATGGATTTCTTGTTGGCGTTCTGGGCCAGGTAGCTGGTGCCCATCAGCGCCTTGTTGTACTCGGGGACGATGCCCAGCTTGCGGGACAGGTCGCCGTCCCTGGGGTTCTCCACCTTGATCACTTCCGCGCCCAGCAGGGCGAGGTGGAGGGAGGCGAAGGGGCCGGACAGAACGTTGGTGAGGTCGAGGACCTTCACCCCCTCGAGCATGCGCTGCTTGGTCATCTAGTACCCCAGGGGGCCGGTGCGGTGGACGCGGCCGGGCAATGGGCGGTCGAAGAAGGCCGCGACGTCCTTGGCGATGGCGATGAGGGCGGGGACGTCGATGTCCCGGCGCTGGCCGACCCGGTTGAGGCCGTGGACGAGGTCCTCGGTGGCCACGTTGCCGGCGGCCACCTTGGTGAAGGGACAGCCGCCGAGGCCGGCGAAGGAGGTCTCGAAGGTGGCCACGCCCGCGTCCATGGCGGCGTAGACGTTGGCCATCCCCAGACCGTAGGTGTCGTGGAAATGGCCGGTGATATGGGCGGGCCCCATCTTCAGCACCGCGGAGCACAGGCGCTTGACCTGTTCGGGGTGCCCGTGGCCTGCGGTGTCGGCCAGGCTGATGTTGAAGAGGCCCGCCTCCATGTAGGCGTTGACGATGGCCAGGACCTTCTCGTCCGGGATCCGGCCCTCGAAGCCGCAGCCGAAGGCGCTCTGGACACTGACCTGGATCCTGCGGCCCTCGTCCTGGGCGGCCTTGCCCATGGCGATGATCCGCCGCTGGGCCTCCTCGGTGCCCATGCCGGTGTTCTTGCGGGAGTGGGTGTCGGAGGCGGAGACGCCCATGCAGATGAGTTCGGCTCCGCAGCCCACGGCCCGTTCCAGGCCCTTTTCGTTGAGCACGAGGCCGGAGAGGACGGCGCGCCGGCCTGGAATGGCCGACAGGCGCTGGAACAGCTCGTCGCTGTCGGCCATCTGGGGCACCTTCTCCTTGTGGACGAAGGAGCCCACCTGGATGATGTCCACCCCGGTTTCCAGGAGGGCCCGCAGCCAGGCCTCCTTGCGCTCCGTGGGGACCACCTGCGACTCGACCTGGAGGCCGTCGCGGGGTCCCACTTCGTGGATGATGATCTTCTCCATGGCTATAACCTCCGGGCGATCGCTTCGCCCATCTCGAGGGTGGTCGCCGAGCCTCCCATGTCGTAGGTGCGCACCTGGCCTTCGGCGATGACGGCGGCGGTGGCGATTTCAAGACGGTGGCCCAGGTCGGCCTCGCCCAGCCAGTCGAGCATCATCTTGGCGGCGAGGATGGTGGCGATGGGATTGACCTTGTACTGGCCGGCATACTTGGGGGCGGAGCCGTGGCTGGGCTCGAAGACCGCCAGCTTCTCGCCGATGTTGCCCGAGCAGCCGAAGCCCAGGCCGCCCACCAGCTGGGCGCTGAGGTCGCTGATGATGTCGCCGAAGAGGTTGGTGGCCACGAGGACGCCGTAGCTCTTGGGGTTCTTAAGCAGCCACATGCAGATGGCGTCGACGTTGGCGTCGTCCATCTGGATGCCGGGATAGTCCTTGGCCACCTTCTTGGCGATCTCCAGGAACATGCCCTCGGTGGCGCGCACGACGTTGGCCTTGTGGATGGCGGTGACCTTGGGGTAGTTGAAGGCCTTGGCGTACTCGAAGGCCGCGCGGATGATGCGCTCGCAACCCTTGCGGGTGTTGATCTTGCAGGTGATGGCGTAGTCTTCGGGGGCGTTGTCGGCGAAGTGGGCGAAGGGCTTGGAGGCGTTCTTCAGGGCGGTGGCCACCTCGGCGGGCACAGGGCTGAATTCGACGCCGGCGTAGAGTCCCTCGGTGTTCTCCCGGAACACCACCAGGTCGATGCCCTCCTTGAAGTTGAGGGGGTTGCCGGGGTAGGCCTTGCAGGGGCGCAGGCAGGTGTAGAGGTCGAACATCTGGCGCATGCGCACGATGGGGCTGCGGTACACGAGGCCGGTGCCCTTGAGTCCAGGGACCAGTTCGGCCTCGGCGTCCTTGGCGGGCTTGGAGGTGATGGCGCCGAACATGGCGGCGTCGGAGTTCTTCAGCAGCTCGATGGTGCGCTGGGGGAAGGCCTCCCCCTCCTTGCACCAGCAGTCCCAGCCGATGTCGCCATGGGTGTAGGCGGCGTCGAACTTCAGGGCGTCCAGGCAGAGCCGGGTCGCTTCCATCACTTCAATGCCGACGCCGTCTCCGGGCAACCAAGCGATCTTGTAGGTCATGGCGTTTCCCTCCTGGTCAGTCAGTCCACTGGGTCCCACGATGCTACCAAGCCAGGATCTATCTATTATGGACTGAGGCTGTGACGGGAGTCCCAAATGGGTGGGAAAGGGGTCGGAAGGTCCTGCGCAAGGCCGCCACTGTCCATGTAATTATACAAATGATTTGGCTTTTGCACTTGGGCCCCACAAGGGGCACCGGTGGCTGGCGGCCTGGCGACACGGAGAAATTATTTACACTTTGATAAGCAAATGGTCATGCGTTCCATGGTTTAGCAAAGCGAATGGCGCATAAGGAAGCTTCATAGGGCGCGGATGATCACCTTGAGGGCCTTATCATTGGCCGCGTTGCCGAAGGGATCGTAGGCCCGCTGCAATTTGTCCCTGTGCCCCTCGCGCCTCAGGACGACAGGCGCGGCCTTCTCAGTAGAGACGAATTCTTCCGCGAAACACAACTAGTTTTGCGTTTCGCGCCACCAAACGCAAAACTAGTTGCGTTTCGCGCAAACCGATTCTAACCTCAGGGCATGGTCAGACGTCCCCACTGGGAACTCCAGATCGAGAAGGCGTGGGCACAGCGCTCCATCCTTTGGCTAGCCGGCGTTCGAAGGAGCGGCAAGACCACCCTCTGCCAAGGGCTCCCAGCCGTCGAATATTTTGATTGTGAGCGCCCCCGGGTCCGAAGCATGCTGGCGGACCCGGAATCCTTCCTGGAAGACCATCGGGGCCAGCGCATCGTCCTGGATGAGATTCACCGGCTGGACGCCCCTTCGGAAATCCTGAAGGTGGCGGCCGATCATTATCCGGACGTTCGCATCATCGCCACCGGGAGCAGCACACTCGGGGCCTCAAGCAAGTTCCGGGACACCCTCGCCGGGCGGAAGCGGAATCTCTGGCTCACCCCGATGACCCACGAGGACCAGGTTCTGTTCGGCCCGGGAGAGTTGGAGCGGCGCATGCTGAGGGGCGGCCTGCCGCCCTTCTTCCTGGCCGCGGAGCCCCCCAGGGCGGACTTTCAGGATTGGTTTGACGGCTACTGGGCCAAGGATCTTCAGGAACTGTTCCGACTGGAACGGCGATCCGGCTTCCAGAAGCTGCTTGAGCTGGTTTTCATCCAGAGCGGAGGGATGTTCGAGGCGAGTTCCTTCGCCGCCCCCTGCGGCATATCCCGGACCACGGTGAGCACCTACCTGGAGATCCTCGAGGAGACGATGGTTGCCAAAGTGCTTCGCCCTTTCCACAGCGCCAGAAGCCGTGAGGTCGTGCAGGCGCCCAAAGTCTACGGTTTCGACACGGGTTTTGTGTGCCACTACCGGGGCTGGGAAACCCTTCGGGAGGATGATTTCGGAGTCCTTTGGGAACACCTGGTCCTCAATGAGCTCACGGCCAGTCTCCAGGGCCGGCCCCTGCACTACTGGAGGGACCGGGACCGCCACGAGCTGGACTTCGTGCTGGCCACGAATCCTGCCGCGCCGGTCGCCATCGAGGTCAAGTGGAAGGCCAGCGCCTTTGATCCCGCCAACCTCAAGGTTTTTCGGACGACTTACCCAGAGGGGTCCAACTACCTGGTGGCCCATGATGTGGATCGGCCCTTCACGCGAAGGTACGGGGATCTGGCCGTAAGGGTCGTTGGGCTCGGACAGATCCCGGAAATCGTCACCCCGGGAGAAGCATAAGTCAGGGTCGGATTGTCGCGCATGGAGCTGGCGGCAAGCAATCCAGTCTATTTTTTCCTACGTTTGGCTCCCACCAGAACCCCGGCTTCCACCTCCAGCAGCGGGGGCGCCACCGGTCCCTCCAGCAGGATCCGGGCGTGGGCGACGGCCTCGGGGCGGTCGGGGTGGCCGGAGAGGAGGCGGGCCAGTTCGCGGATGCGGGCGTCGCCGCCCAGCCAGGTGAGGCCGCTGCGGGTGCGGCCGTCCTGGACCTCCTTGCGCAGCTGGCCGTGGTGCTCGGCCTTGGCGGCGACCTGGGCGAGGTGGGTGACGGCCAGGACCTGGTGGCGGCGGCCCAGCTCGCGCACGGCGGCGCCCACGGCGATGGCGGTCTCGCCGCCGATGCCGGCGTCCACCTCGTCCAGCACCAGGACCAGGGGGTCGCCGCTGCCGGCGCCCAGGGCCATGCCGGCGCCCTGCATGGCCAGCATGAGCCGGCTCAGCTCGCCGCCGGAGGCGACCTTGGCCAGGGGGCGGAAGCCCTCGCCCACGTTGGGCTCGATCCAGATGGCCACGGTGGAGAAGCCCTGGGCGGAGACCTTGGCGGGGAGCCCGGCCTGCAGGACGGGGCTGGAGGGCTCCTCGGCCAGGGTCAGGCGCAGCTGCAGGCGGCAGCCGCCCATGCCCAGGCGGCCCAGGCGGTGGTGCACGTCCTTCTCCAGGGGCTGCACGAGGGCGGCGCGGGTGTCGTGGAGGGCGGCGGCGGCCACGCGGTATGCTTCGCAGGCGGCGGCCAGGGCCCCCTCCAGCTCCTTGAGGCTCGAGCTGTGGTTCTGCAGGTCGTCCTGCTCCCTGCGCAGGGTCTCGAGCCGGGCGGAGAGCTCCTCGGGCTCGCAGCGGTGGCGGCGGGCCAGCTTCTCGAACTGGGCCAGGCGGGTCTCCAGGGCCTCGATGCGGTCCACGCCCTCCCGGGACCAGCGGATGGCCTGGTCCTGGGCCAGGGCCTGGAGGTCCTCCAGCTCGAGCAGGGTCGAGCGCAGGCGGTCCACCTCGCCCTGGGCCGCTGGCAGGATGGCGGCGGCCCGGGCCTGGGCGCGGTGGGCGTCCTCCACGAGGCGCAGGGCCTCGCGCAGGGTGTCGGCCCCCTCCCGGAAGGCGGCCTCCAGATGCACGGCGTGGCGCAGGGGCTCGCGCTCGCCGCGCAGCTGCAGCCACTCCCCGGCCCGGGGGGAGAGTTTTTCCAGGTCGGCGATCTGCTCGGCGAGCCAGTCCAGGCGCTCGCCGCGCTGGGCTTCGCTCTTCCTGCGGGCGGCGAGGCGGAACTGGGCGTCCTTCACCCGCCCGGCCTCCCCGGCCAGATCGGTGCGCAGGCCCAGGACCTCGTCCAGGAGGCCCAGGTGGCGGTCCTCGGCCAGGAGGGACTGGTGGTCGTGCTGGCTGGTCAGGCGCATCCAGATGCGGCCCGCCTCGCGCAGATCGGCCAGGCTGCAGGCGCCCCCGTTGATCCAGGCCCGGCTGCGGCCGCCCAGGGCCACTTCCCGGCGCAGGACCACGGGCTGCTCCTCGGGGAGGCCGCGCTCCGCGAGGAAGGTGCGCCAGGCCTCGAAGGCGCCGTCCACCACGGCCTCGGCCACCGCCCGGGCCGTGCCCTGGCGCACGAGGTCGCCGTCGCCCCGGGCCCCCACGAGGAGGGACAGGGCGTCCACGAGGAGGGACTTGCCGGCCCCGGTCTCGCCGGTGAGCACGGTGAAGCCCGCCTGGAAATCCAGGGCGAGGTCTTCCACCAGGGCTAGGTTCTGGATGCGGAGGGAGGCGAGCATCGCCTTAGCCTACCCCATCGGGGGGGGCTTGGTCTTGACTACCGGGCGCCGCGCCTCCATCATGATGGTTCTGAAGTTCTTTGCCAGATCCATAGTGAGCTATCCAGAAAGGTGGAGGGACGGGCCCTGTGAAACCTTGGCAACCTGCTTTCGAGCAAGGTGCCAATTCCTGCCGGTGAGGCATGCGCTTATGCGCGTGGCTTGACCCGGATAGATACCGAACTGATGTGACGGCAACAGAACACAGGCGGAACAGGGGGCCCGGATTATTCGGGCCCCCTGCCCGCATAGCTCGCTCAAACGGAGGAAATGTCTTGAAAGTATTGAAATTCGGAGGAACCAGCGTCGGCAGCCGGGAGGCCCTGGAGCTCGCCGCGGACATCATCGGCCAGGAGCTCCCCTCGGGGGGCCTGGTGGTGGTCTCGGCGCTCGCGGGAACCACCGACCAGATCCTGAAGGCGATCCAGGCCGCGGCCCGGGGCGAGCTGGGGGCCGCAGGCACGCTCCTGGCCGCCTTGAAGGCCCGCCACCTGGCGGCGGCCCGGGACCTGGGCCTGGAGGAGGCGGTGCGGCCCCACTGGGAGCCCCTCTTCGAATCCCTGGCGGGGCTGCTGCAGGGCATGGGCCTGCTGTGGGAGGCCACGCCCCGCTCCCGGGACGCGGCGCTGGCGGTGGGGGAAACGCTCTCCGCCCGTCTGCTCACCGCCCTCCTGGCCGCGCGTGGGCAGGAAGCCGCCTTCCGCGACGTGCGGGAGGTGATGCGCACCGATGACCGCCACGGCCGGGCCCGGCCCGACCTGGCCCGCCTGGCGGCGGCGGCCGGCCCCTGGCGCGAGGGCCTGGCCGCGGGAGCCCTCTGGGTCACCCAGGGCTTCCTGGGCTCGGCCCCGGACGGCTCCACCACGACCCTGGGCCGGGGCGGCTCGGACACCAGCGCCACCCTGCTGGGGGAGGCGCTCCTGGCCACGGAGGTGCAGATCTGGACCGACGTGGACGGCGTGCTCAGCGCCGACCCGAGCCTGGTGCCCCAGGCCCGCCCCATCCCGGTCATGAGCCTGCGGGAGGCCGCGGCCCTGTCGGCCTTCGGGGCCAAGGTGCTCCACGCCGACGCCCTGGCCCCGGTGGCCCGGGCCGGCTTCGGGCTGGTGGTGGCCAACACCCACCGCCCCCTGGGCGGGCGCACCGTGATCCGCGCCGAGGCGCCCCCGAGGCGGCCCGGGGAGATCACCTCGGTGGCCTACAAGGAAGGGGTCTCCTGCCTGCGCCTGCCCCCGGCCGAGGATGCCGAGCTCCTCTTCCAGGCCTCGACCCGGCTTCTGGAAGCGGGGGCCTCCCTCTACGGGCTCCTGGCCACGCCCGACGGCGGGCTCCTGGTGGCCCGGGGGGAGACGCCGGACTCCGAGGCGGTCCTGGCGGACCTGGCGGCCTCGGGGCTGTGGGTGGAGAGGGGCTGGGCGGCCGTGGCCCTGGTGGGGGAGGGGCTCCGCGCGGCTCCCGGCCGGGCCCTGAGCCTCCTGGGGCCCCTCACGGACGAACCCGTCGCCGCCATCCTCGCGGGGGACACCGGCGTGTCCCTGGCCTTCCTGGTGCCCGACCATCGTCTGGCCCACCTCATCCCCCGGCTCCACGCGCATTGCATAGAGTGAGATCCTCAAGGCAGTTCCCCCAGCCCCGCCCAACCTCCCCCAAGGCGACGAACCCATGACCCCGACCTTCTTCGACGCTCTCAGATCAGGCCAGTGCTTCCTCTTCGACGGCTCCACCCCGACGGTCCTCTACGAGCGCGGAGTCTACATCAACCGCTCCTTCGACGAGGCCAACCTGGTCTCCCGGGAACTGGTGCTGTCCATCCACCAGGAGTTCCGGGCCGCCGGGGCGCAGGTGCTCACCACCAACACCTGGGCGGCGAACCGGCTCAAGCTGCAAGGCTATGGCCTGGCCGAAAGCCTGAGTGACATCAACCTCCAGGGCGCCCGGGTGGCCCGGGAGGCCCTGGACGACGACGGCCCCGGCTGGGTGGCGGGGTGCATCGGCCCCCTGGGGGTGCGCATCGAACCCTGGGGGCCCACCTCCTTCGAGGAGGCCCGCGGGTTCTTCGCGGAGCAGGCCCGGGCCCTGCTGGAAGGGGGCGTGGACCTCTTCGTGCTGGAGAGCTTCGCCGACCTCAACGAGATCCGCCAGGCGATCCAGGCCATCAAGGAAGTGTGCGACCTCCCGGTGGTGGCCCAGATGACGCCCAACGACGAGGGCCAGACCCTGTACGGCACCGAGCCGGAGTGGTACATCACCAAGCTGGCGGAGTGGGGCGCGGATCTGGTTGGCGTCAACGGCGGCAGCGGCCCCGCGCCCCTCCTGGACCTCCTGAAGAAGTTCCGCACCGTCACCACCTGCCCCCTGATCCTCCAGCCCAGCGCGGGGCTGCCGCGCATGGTGGACGGACGGCTGCTCTACATGGCCAGCCCGGAATACCTGGGCGAGTTCGCCCGCCAGGCCTTCCAGCTGGGCGCCCGGGCCGTGGGCGGCTGCGCGGGCACCACCCCGGGGCACACCCGGGCCATGCGGGGCGCGCTCCGCCAGGAGCGGGCCTTCGTGGAAGGCGCCTCGGAGCGGGCTCCGCTCGAGACGCCCCACCTGAACGTGCCCAAGGGGGACCGCAGCGCCTTCAGCCGCAAGATCGCCGACGGCCGCTTCGTCACCACGGTGGAGCTGGTGCCCCCCAAGGGCATCAGCCCGGAGAAGATCGTCGAGAAGGCCACCCACTGCCGGGACCGGGGCGTGGACGCCATCAACATCCCCGACGGGCCCAGGGCCATGGCCCGCATGTCGGCCCTGGCCACGGCCGTGATCATCCAGCAGCGGGTGGGCATGGAGGCCGTGATGCACTTCGCCTGCCGCGACCGCAACCTCCTGGGGATCCAGAGCGATCTCCTGGGCGCGGCGGGGCTCGGCGTCCAGAACGTGCTGGCCATCACGGGCGATCCACCCAAGCTGGGCCCCTACCCCAACGCCACGGCGGTCTTCGACGTGGACGCCATCGGCCTGGTGAACATCCTGCGCTGCCTGAACTCGGGCCTGGACCTGGGCGGCAGCAACATCGGCATGCCCACCCGCTTCTCCATCGGCGTGGGCGCCAACCCGGTGGCGGTGGACCCGGAGCGGGAGCAGTCGCGGTTCCGCTACAAGGTCGACGCCGGTGCCGAGTGGGCCATGACCCAGCCCGTGTTCGACGCGGACGCCCTGTTCCGCTTCCTGGACTTCGCCCGGCCCCTGGGCATCCCCGTCATCGCGGGGATCTGGCCCCTCAAGAGCCTGCGCAACGCCGAGTTCATGGCCAACGAGGTGCCCGGGGTCACCATGCCCCCCGCCCTGCTCCTGCGCATGGCCAAGTGGCCCTCCGCCGAGGACCAGCTGAAGGAAGGGCTGGACATCGCCCGGGAGATCATCACGCGGATCCGCCCGGCGGTGAGGGGCCTGCAGCTCTCGGCGCCCCTGGGCCAGGTGGAGCTGCTGGACACCCTGTTCGAAGCCGGAGTCGAATGATGCGTGCGACCGCCACGGTCCGCTTCCTGCCCGAGGACCTGCTGGTGGAGGCGCCCCTGGGCACCTCCCTGCAGGCCATCGCGGACGCCAGCGGGGCCGACCTGACCTTCGGCTGCCGCAACGGCTCCTGCGGCACCTGCCGGGTGCGGGTGCGGTGCGGACTGGAGCACTGTGCGCCCCCGGGGCCGGAGGAGCGGGACTTCCTGCTGGGCATGGACGCCCCTCCCGACCAGCGCCTGGCCTGCCAGGTCACCGTGGGCGGGAACCTGGAAATCGAATACCTCGGAGTCGACTCATGACCTCCCTCGCCTCTTTGCTTCTGGAACGGGTGCTGCTCCTGGACGGGGGCATGGGCACCCAGATCATGGCACGCAAGCCCACCGTGGACGACTTCGGGGGCACGGCCCTGGAAGGGTGCCTGGAGCTCCTGTGCGAGCGCCGCCCGGAATGGATCAAGGACATCCACGCGACCTACCTGGACGCGGGGGCCGACGCGGTGGAGACCAACACCTTCGGGGCCAACGAGGTGGTGCTTGGGGAATTCGGCATCCCGGAGCGGGCCGAGGAGCTCAACATCGCAGCCGCCCGCCTCGCCCAGGACGTGGCCCGTTCCTACGACCAGCGCCGGTACGTGGTCGGGTCCGTGGGGCCGGGCACCAAGCTCATCACCCTGGGGCACATCGCCTACGGCCCGCTGTACCGGAGCTACCTGGCCCAGATGCGGGGCCTGCTCCAGGGCGGGGTGGACGCCATCCTCATCGAGACCTCCCAGGACCTGGGCCAGATGAAGCTCGCGGTGCGGGCCGCCAAGGACGCCATGGCGCAGCTCAGGCACGCCTGCCCCCTGTGGGTGCAGGCGACGGTGGAGACCACGGGCACCCTGCTGCTGGGCACGGAGATCCAGTCGGTGCTCACCACCATGGAGGCGCTGGGGGTCGATGTGCTGGGCCTGAACTGCGGCACGGGGCCGGACGAGATGCACGCCCCCCTGCAGTCCCTCTACGAGCAGTCGCCCTGCCTCATCAGCTGCCTGCCCAACGCGGGCCTGCCCGTGAACCGGGACGGCGCCCTGGTCTACCCCCTCGAGCCCCCGGCCTTCGCGGCCAAGGTCGCCCACCTGGCCAAGGAGTTCGGCCTGAACATCGTGGGCGGGTGCTGCGGCACGACCCCCGACCATATCCGGGCCCTGCGCGGGGCCCTGGGGACCTCGGGCGTCACCCACCGGTCCTGTGCCGGGGAGCGCTCCGTGTCCAGCCTCTACCAGAGCATCCCCCTGGCCCAGGAGCCGCGGCCCATGATCGTCGGCGAAAGGACCAACGCCAACGGTTCCAAGAAGTTCCGGGACCTGCTGGCGAAAGAGGACTTCGACGGGCTCGTGGACATCGCCAAGGACCAGCAGCGCGAGGGCGCCCACATGCTGGACGTCTGCGTGGCCTACGTGGGCCGCGACGAGGCCGCCGACATGGAGCTCTTCCTGCGCAAGGCGGTGCCCCAGGTCATGCTGCCCCTCATGATCGACTCCACGGAGGTGCCGGTCATCGAGCGGGCCCTCCAGACCGCGCCGGGCAAGTGCGTGGTCAACTCCATCAACTTCGAGGACGGCGAGGAGCGGGCCCGCAAGGTCCTGGACCTGTGCCGGACCTACGGCGCGGCGGTGGTGGCCCTGACCATCGACGAGCAGGGCATGGCCAAGAGCGCCGCCGCCAAGACCGCCATCGCCTCCCGCCTGCACGATCTGGTGGTGGGCGAGTACGGCCTGGACCCCTCCGACCTGATCATCGATCCCCTCACCTTCACCCTGGGCAGCGGAGACGAGGAGTTCCGCGGCTCGGCCCTGGAGACCCTGGAGGCCATCCGCCTCATCAAGGCGAACCACCCCGGGGTCCTGACGATGCTGGGAGTCAGCAACGTGAGCTTCGGCCTGGCTCCGGCCGTGCGCCACGTGGTGAACGCGCTGATGCTCTACCACGGCGTCAAGGCCGGCCTGGACCTGGCGATCTTCAACTCGGCCAAGGTCATCCCCGTGGCCGACATCCCCGCCGACCAGCGGGAGGCCGCCGAGGACCTCCTGTTCGACCGCAGGCGGGAGGGCTACGACCCCCTGAAGGTGCTCATGACCCTCTTCGACGGGGGCCGGGTCCGGCCCGACGCGGGGCCCGCGGGCCTGGACCTGCCGGTGGAGGAGCGCCTGAAGCGGGACATCCTGGGCGGGGAGAAGCGCCAGATCATCGCGGACGTGGACGAGGCCCTGGCCTCGATCCCGCCCCTGGAGATCATCAACCGGATCCTCCTGGACGCCATGCGCATCGTGGGCGAGCGCTTCGGGGCCGGAGAGATGCAGTTGCCCTTCGTGCTCGAGAGCGCCGAGGCCATGAAGGCCGCGGTCAAGCGGGTGGAACCCCACATTCCGAAAGAAAGCTCGACCACCAAGGGCCGGGTGATCCTGGCCACGGTCAAGGGCGACGTGCACGACATCGGGAAGAACCTGGTGGAGATCATCCTCTCCAACAACGGCTACGAGGTGCTTAACCTGGGCATCAAGCAGCCCGTGGAGGCCATCCTGGCGGCCCTGGAGGGCTGGCCCGCCGACGCCATCGGGCTGTCCGGGCTCCTGGTGAAATCCACGACCATCATGCGCGAGAACCTCGTCTACATGGCGGAGAAGGGCCTGGACCTCCCGGTGATCCTGGGGGGCGCCGCCCTCACCCGGGATTTCGTGGCCGAGCAGTGCCAGAGCGTCTACCCCGGGCCGGTCTTCTACGCCGAGGACGCCTTCGAGGGGCTCCGGCAGATGAACGAGCTCACCAGCGGCGCGGCGGCCCCAGCCCCGGCCACGGCCCCCGGCACCCCGTCCATCAAGGTCCTGCACCGGGGCGCGGCCCTGGTGGACCTCACTCCGGACGGCCAGAGTTCCTGGGTCAAGCGCGGCCTGGACAGGCCCGAGCCGCCCTTCTGGGGGATCCGGGAGGCGGCCGCCAGCCTCGAGGACATCTACGGGTACCTGGACAGCTTCGTGGTCATCCGGAACCGGTGGTCCTTCACCCAGGGCCAGCTGAGCGACGAGGCCTTCGAGGCCGTGCTGAGGGAGAAGGCCGAACCGCTCCTGGACGCATGGAAGAAGAGGATCCTGGCCGAAGGCCTGCTGGAGCCCAGGGCCCTCTACGGGTACCTGCCCGTGCAGGCCCGGGGGGACGAGCTCGTGGTCTACGCCCCGGATCGCGGGCAGGTCCTGGCCACGCTGGCCCTGCCCCGGCAGGCCGCGGGCCGGCGCCTCTGCATCGCCGACTACTTCGAGCCGGTGGGCTCGGGCCGCTTCGACGTGCTCCCCCTGCAGGTGGTCACCCTGGGCCACAAGGCCGCGGAACTGGCCGGGGAACTGTACCGCACCGACCAGTACGCCGACTACTTCCTCTTCCACGGCCTGGCCACGGAGCTCACCGAGGCCTTCGCCGAGCTCCTCCACGCCAGGATCCGCCGGGAGCTCGGCATCCACGGCAAGGACGCCGCCCAGCTGCGCCAGCTCTTCAGCCAGGGCTACCAGGGCTCGCGGTTCTCCTTCGGCTACCCGGCCTGTCCCGACCTGGAGGGGAACGCCACCCTCCTGGAGCTGCTGGGAGGAACCTCCATCGGGGTGGAGATCACCGAGCAGTTCCAGATGGACCCGGAGTACACCACCTCGGCCCTCATCGCCTGGCACCCCCAGGCGAGGTACTTCTCGGTGTGATGGGCTCCCGTGATTTTTTTTTAATTATTTTCTCCAATGGGACCGAATCAGTGCTGTTTCATAAGCCATTCAACCAGACGGCGATGAAACTGAGACGGGTTGTCAAGATCATCCGCTTCCAGACGGGGGGCGCAGGAGATTTTCGGGGCCTCCACCTTGCCGGCCGCCGGCATGTAATTAGTTGATTCCACATGATCTTTCATTCCAGGTTCAAGGCTTGGGGCCGAGTTCATAGCCGCCTCCGGTACGTCAAATTCGCATCCATTATGATAGGCCTCTGGCAATCTGATGCCATGGCTCGGATTCTTCAAACCCAGGTCGCCCCCCTCTGGCCCGCCGAGGGACCCGTGCGCGTCATGCTCTTCGGCGAGGCGCCCGGGCCCCGGGGGGCGGACCAGAGCGGGGTCCCCTTCTGGGGGGACCGGGCGGGGCTGGCCGTCTTCCAGGCCCTGGAGGCCGCGGGTCTGGCGCGCGTCCCGGCCGGCGCCTACGCCGGGTGGGACGGGGCCCGGCTCCGGGCCGAGGGGCTGGCGCCCCTGCTGGCCGGCGTCGCCCTCAGCAATGCCTATCCGGTCTGCCCGACGCGCGACGGCCAGACCTTCCGCGCCCCCACCGACGCCGAGCTGCTGGGCGGGGCCAACCAGGCCCGGCTCCTCGCCGAACTGGGCGAGGCCGCGGGCCGCTGCCCGGGCCTGCTCAGGGTCATCGCCATGGGCAGGCGGGCCCAGTGGGTCTTCAGCCGCCTGCCGGGGGCCCCTCCCATGGACCTGCAGGTCCTGCCCCATCCTTCCGCCCAGGGGCTGCTCCAGGCCGCCCCCGGCAAGGGCAAGGGGCTTAAACTGGACGACCTCCGCCAGGCCTGGACCGGGCGGCTGGCCTCCCTCCTCCTCCTCAAGGATTGAACAGAAATGGTCAAGGATCCCCAGTCATTGTGGCCACGCGAGCATGGCGCCTACGCCCAGCTGGCCGTGGCCCTCCTCTGCGGGGCGGCCCTGGGGCATTATGCCCGCGGCATCTACCAGGCCCTGCTCACGGTCGGGGTCTTCCTGGCCAGCGAACCGGTGCTGGTCCTCCTGGGACGGCGGGGGCACGTGGCCCGGTCCACCCGGCAGGTGGCCGCGGCCCTGCGCCTGCTCCTCCTGGGCTCCTTCGCCCTGCTGATGGCCGCCATGGCCTGGCTGGGGGCCCCGGCGGCCCACATCCTCTCGCTGTTCCCCCCCTGCGTCCTGGGGGCGGTGCTGTTCCTGCTCTTCATGCTCAAGCTGGAGCGCACGGCCGCGGGCGAGGTGGTGGCGGCCTGGACCTTCTCCGGAGCGGCGGGCTGCGCGGCCCTTTTCGGCGGCGCCGGGGTCCACCGGGCCAACCTCCTGGTGCTGTTCCTGGGGGGCCTGTTCACGCTGGCCACGGCCATCGTCCACGGCCACCTCTACGCCCTGCGCAGGAACAACGGCAAGGCCAGGGCCATCGCCTGCGTCCTGGGGGTGGCCTTCACGCTCTGGGCCTACAGCCTCGGCCACCGCGCCGGCTTTCCCCGGAGCGGCTTCGCCGTCTTCCTGCCCATGGCGTTCGCGGCCCTGTGGGTCTGGTGGGCGCCGCCGGAGCCGCGCCAGCTCAAGCAGCTGGGGTGGGCGGCCACGGTGTGCGCGGTCCTGGGCGGGGGGCTGGCGGTGTTCGGGCTCTGGTGACGGCCCAGGGGTGATCCGGACCCTTTTTCCGCTTGAAAAATAAAGGGTTTGCTGTTCAACTTAAAGTCAAGCTCAGCGTTTCAATGGACGCCGGGCACTGGAGGGGACGATGGCCCGAGCAACTGAAAACTGGACCGGCGCAGCCGAGGGCACCGCCCTGGCGGCGGAACTGCATCGCAAGCTGGAGGTGAGCCACCGGCAGGCCAAGGGGCTCATCGACGCCGGCTGCGTCAAGGTCAACGGGGCCGAGGTGCGCACCTACGCCCACCGCCTGGCCCCCGCGGACACCCTGGAGGTGACCTTCGACCCGGACATGGTCTATTCCGCCGCGCCCCGGCCCAGCAAGTCCGCGGACTCCCCCTTCACGATCCTCCTGGAGGACAAGCACCTGGTGTTCGTGGACAAGCCCGCGGGCCTGCTCACGGTGCCCGCCGAGAAGAACACGGACCCCTGCCTGGCCGAGGCCCTCACCGACCACTACCGCCGGCGCGGCTTCAAGCGCTTCCAGCTCTTCATCGCCCACCGCCTGGACCGCTACACCTCGGGCGTGCTGGTCTTCGCCAAGACCCCCGAGGCCCTCAACGGCCTCAAGCGCATCTTCGACGAGCACCACCTGCACCGGATCTACAAGGCCATCCTCGTGGGCGAGCTCCCCGAGAACGCCGGGACCCTCTCGGACAAGCTGGTGGAGCGCAAGTCGCTGCGCATGACCATCGTCCCGGAGAACTCCAAGTCCAAGCACGACGTCAAGGGCGCCAAGCTGGCCGTCACCCACTACCGGGTCCTGGAGCGCCTGCCGGGCTACACCGTGGTTGAGGTGAAGCTGGAGACGGGCCGGCGCAACCAGATCCGGGTCCAGTTCGCCGACCGGGGCTTCCCCCTCCTGGGCGACCAGGTCTACGGCACACCCAGCGAACTCCTGGACCGCCAGGCCCTCCACGCCGAGCTCCTGGGCTTCCGCCACCCCGTCACGGGCGAACCGGTCTCGGCCGTCTCCCCCCTGCCCGCGGACATGGAGAAGGTGCTCAGGACCCTGCGCACCGTGCGCCGGGTGGTCCGGGCCGACGCCGGCCTCAAGGGCGACGAGGACATCTACAAGCCCAAGATCACCGCCGAGCGCAAGCTGGACCGCGTGCGCCGGGCGGAGCGTTTCACCAAGGAGGGGGACCGGCCTGCCGGCCCCAGTCCTGACCGGGAGGATCCGCGCAGGTCCGCGGGCAACCGCGAGGAAGCACCGTCCCGTCCGCGAAGCTCGCGCCCGGCTGGTCCGAAGCCGGGCCCGAGGCCAACCGGTGGAGGTCCTGCCGGTCCCAGACCCGCGGGCCGGCCCGCGGGCAATTCCGTTCGCACCGCCAGCCGCAAGCCTGGCCCCAGGAAGGGATGAACCCTACAGCCCCAGCGCCCGCCTGAGCACTTCGCAGCCATCCCCCCCCGCGGCTCCCACCAGCTCGCCGGGAAGGACGGCCGTGTAGAGGGGATCAACCCGGGGATCGGATCCAGGGAGAGCCATGCGGGCGAAGACGGGCATGACGGCGCAGGCGAGGTCGGAGGGGCGCGTGCGCGGGCAGCCGCAGTTGACCACCAGTCCCACCTCCATGTGCCGACAGGCCCGGGTAAGCGACTGCTGCTGGGCCGGGCTGCCCTCCAGGGTCATGGGGTCCACCTCCAGGAACCGGTCCTCCTCGCCAAGGCACTCCGCGCCCTGGCCTGATGAACTCACCAGGAGGATCCTCAGGGCCGGCAGTTCGCGTTTCAGGACCGCCACCAGGCCCGCTGCCCCCCGCGCCTGCGATTCCTGGCCCAGGCTCACCAGGGCCAGGGCACGGACACCGTGAAGCAGGAAAGCCATGTGTTCCATGGCCCAGGTGACCCCGAGGTCGGTGCCCGGGGGCAAAGCGGGAAGCGGACGCGTGCCTGAGGGAAGCGCATGGAAGGCCCGGTCCAGGGCCTCCAGATAGGCGGGGGCGTAGCCGATCCGGATCAGCCTGGGCAGGCAGGTCTCCCAGGCGGCCTCGTCCGGAGCCTGGAGACGGATCATGCGGGGGTAGTGGTCCCCGGCGTGATTGCGCCGAACCACCCCGAAGAAGGCCTCCCACTGTTCCTCGTCCCGGTCGTAGCCCAGGGCTTCGGCCACCTCCAGCATCGAATCGATGTCCCGGGTGGTCCGGGTGAAATCGGGGACGGGGTCGTCCAGATCGGGAATCCTGCCCAACACCAGCGGGAAGTCCAGGAGCCTGAGCCGCAAACCGCTTCCGGCAAAGGCGAGGAGGCGGTAGACATGGGGATATAGACCACCGGTCAGCGGGCCGTTGGGAAGAGGCACGGCGCGCCAGGACTCCAGGCGGAAGACCTGGGAACTCATGAAGGCGAAGAGGCCACCCATGGTAGTGCACCGCTTGAAATAGCGGACCCGCTCACGGGCGGTGGCCAGGTCCCAATCCACCTCGGGGGCCCCGGAGTGCCACTCCTGGAGGCCCACGGGGACAAGGTCCTTGTCGCAGGCCATGCGAGGTCCGAGGTAGAGGTCGTGGCCCGAGGAGAGGGCCTCCAGAACCCGCGGCAGGGTCCCAGGCAGCAGGGCGTCATCATCCCCGAGGAGCCAGCCGTAGGTGCCCAGGCCCAGGTCGGCCACCGCAATGAAATTGCCGGTCCCCAGGTTCCAGGCATTCCGCACGTACCGCAGGAAACCGTGCCGTTCCACCATGCTCCGGCAGTAGGCCTCCGTGCCGTCCGGGGAGGCGTTGTCCGAAAGCACGACCTCCACGCGACCGGGTGGCACCAAGGCCATCTCCCGGATGATGCTGTCCAGGCAGACCTCCAGCATGGCCTGCCGGTTGAAGGTCGGTATGCAGATGGACAGCAGCGGGGGCCCGGATGGCGCCATCTAGTCCTCGGACGCGTCCAGGCGCTCCCGGAGGCCTTCCCGCAGCTTCTGGTGCAGGGCGATGAGCGTCCGTCCCTCCTCGGGGTCCAGGACGCCGTCGATTTCGCGGCACAGGGCGGTGTGGACCGGGGCGAGGCGGGCCTCCAGGGCCCGGCCTTCGGGGGTCAGCCTCACCAGGCAGCCGCGGCGGTCCTCGGGGTCCTCCCGGCGGCAGACCAGGCCGGCCTTGACCATCCGGTCCACGAGGCGCGGCACGTCGGCGCTCCGGGAGATGATGCGCCGGCGGAGCTCCCGGATGAGGTAGCCCTCCTCCGGTCCGCCCCTCAGGATCCGCAGCACGTTGAACTGCTGGTCCGTGATGCCGGCGGGCTTGAAGAGGCGCTCGTCGGAGAGGCGCGTGACATACTCCCGGGCGAGCAGGATGGACAGGAGGAGCTCCTGCCCGGGGTCCATGGTCTTGCCGATGAGGAGTTCTTCACGAAGTTGCATGTTCAGGACCGGTCCTTTGTCAGAGGCGAGAGCTTCCCAGTGTAGAGTGAGGGCCTGGATTTCCAGAAGAGGTACTGCTCAGGCTTCCAGAGCCGGATCAGAAAGCGAAACATATTTTGAAAAAAGTCTTGCATCCTTTCGGAACTTGATTAAATTGAAATTAGGTGTTCAAACACCTATTTGCGGAGAACCACCATGACCAACCGATCCTTCCGTTGCCTCCTTCCCGCCATGGCCCTCGTCCTGGCGCTTCCCGCCCTGGCCCAGGGTGTCGACACCTACACCATCGACGCGGTCCACTCCAATGTCGGCTTCAAGGTGCGCCACCTGGTCTCCAAGGTCACGGGCCGCTTCGGCGGCGTCCAGGGCAAGGTGAATATCGACACCAAGGACGTCTCCAAGTCCTCCGTTGACGTCAAGATCGACACCGCCACCGTCTCCACCGGCGTCGAGGCCCGGGACAACCACCTGAAGACCGCCGACTTCTTCGACGTGGCCACCTACCCCGCCATCACCTTCAAGAGCACGGGCGTCAAGGAAGTGTCCAAGGGCATGCTGGAAGTCACGGGCGCCTTCACCATGCACGGGGTCACGAAGACCATCACCATCCCCGTGGCCAACCTGGGCACCACCCCCGGCATGAAGCCCGGCACCGTCGTGGGCGGCTTCGAAGGCAACCTGACCATCAAGCGGTCCGACTACGGCATGACCAAGATGATCGGCCCCCTGGGCGACGACGTGGAAATCTCCCTCAACATCGAAGCCTCGAAGTAGCCCGCCCAGCCCGGTCGCGCCGGGGCCCGCAAGGCGCCCTGAACCGCCCCTCGGCCCGAAAAGCCCCCTTCACCGGGGGCTTTTCCTATGCCCGGAGGACGCGGGTCTCAGGATAGACTGTTGACTCATGCATCTTTTGTGGACGAGCCCAGCCCATGAACCATCCCCTGCCACCTGAGACCAGTGATGTGCCCCTCGCCCCCGGCGAGCGGCTAGCCAAGAGCCAGCGGGAGCACCTGAGCCCCGGGGCGGTGGCCGAGATCCAGGCCATCGCCGCCCGGTTCCCGGACAAGATGGCGGGAACCCTGCCGGCGCTCTACATCGCCCAGAAGGAATTCGGCTTCCTCAGCCTGGGGGCGATGAAGGACGTGGCGGCCGCCCTCGGGGTGACCGAGGGCCATGTGTTCGGGGTGGCCACCTTCTACACCATGTTCCGCAAGGCGCCGGTGGGGAAGTACCACTTCCAGGTGTGCACCAACCTCTGCTGCGCCCTGAACGGGGCCGCCCAGCTGCTCGAACGGGTCATCGCGCGGACCGGGGCCGCCCCCGGGGAGGGTCCGAGCCATGACGGGCTGTGGAGCGTCGAGGAGGTGGAGTGCCTGGCCTCCTGCGGCAGCGGCCCCTGCCTCCAGGTGAACGAAGGGGTCTACGACGAGTTCGTGGACGAGGCCAGGCTGGAGGCCATCATGGACGCCTGCCGGCGGGGCGAGACCGCGGCGTGGGGAGAATGAACATGGCGGCCATCCGCACCAAGACCGATCACCAGAGCTACACCTTCGAGGGGTTCGGCTCCTCCAAGTATCCCAACCTCATGCTCCGCGGCGCCGGCGAGCTGGACAACTGGAGGCTCAAGGTCTACCAGGAGCGCTGGGAAGGCTACGAGGCCTGCCGGAAGGCCCTGAAGATGGAACCCGCCGCCGTCACCGCCGAGGTCAAGGCCTCCGACCTCCGGGGCCGCGGGGGCGCGGGCTTCCGCACCGGCATGAAGTGGGGCTTCATGCCCAAGGACACGCCTGAACGCAAATTCACCCGCTACGTCGTGTGCAACGGCGACGAGGGCGAGCCCGGCACGTTCAAGGACCGGGCCATCCTGGAATACAACCCCCACCAGCTCATCGAAGGCATGATCATCGCGGGCTGGGCCATGCAGTGCCGAAAGGGCTTCATCTACCTCCGGGGCGAGTTCTCCTGGCTCATCGACAAGCTGGAGGCGACCCTCCAGGAGGCCCGGGACGCGGGCTTCCTGGGCAAGGACATCCTGGGCACGGGCTGGGATTTCGACATCCTCACCTACCGGGGCGCGGGCGCCTACATCTGCGGCGAGGAGACGGCGCTGCTCAACAGCCTCGAGGGCCGCCGCGGAGAACCCAGGGTCAAACCGCCCTTCCCGGCCTCCGTGGGCGCCTTCGGCCAGCCCACCACCGTCAACAACGTGGAGACCCTGGCCGCGGTGCCACCGATCATGAGGATGGGCGGCCGCAGCTACGCCGAGCTGGGCACCCCCGGCAACACCGGGACCCGCATCTACGGCCTCTCCGGCCACGTCAAGCGCCCCGGCCTCTACGAGCTGCCCCTGGGTCTGCCCATGGACTTCATCCTCAACGACCTGGGTGGCGGTTCCTCAACCGGCCACAAGCTCAAGGCCGTCATCCCCGGCGGCTCCAGCGCCCCCGTGCTGGACGCCCGCGATTTCGACTGCCCCATGGACTTCGACACCGTCAGGGCCCGGGGCTCCATGGCGGGTTCGGGCGGCATGATCGTCATGGACGACTCCACCTGCATGGTCCAGGCCCTGCTGCGACTCACGAAATTCTACGCCCACGAGAGCTGCGGCCAGTGCACGCCCTGCCGGGAAGGCTGCAACTGGATGGAGATGATCCTTTTCCGCATCGAGCACGGCCAGGGCCGGCCCACGGACCTGGACCTCCTGGCCAGCCTCCCGCCCCGCATCAACATGCGCACCCTCTGCCCCCTGGGCGACGCGGCCTGCGGACCGGTGGAATCCTTCCTCCAGAAATTCCGCGGGGAATTCGAATACCACATCGAGCACAAGCACTGCATGGCGGGGGCCCGCTCCATCCTCCCGGCCCTGGCCTGCGCGCACTGAGAATGAAACCTAGCTGGGCAGGCTCAGGTCGACGTAGCGCTCGAGTCTGGCTTCCATCCCGGGGGTGATGGACGCGAAGTGGATGCCCAGACCCACGAAGTCCAGTCCTCCCCCTCCCCCCAGGACGTAGGCGATCTTCCCCAGGATGGGATCCCCCGCCAGGTCCGGGTGCTCGAAGTGGAAGTTTTCCAGGAGGGTGCCCTGCTGGAAGACGCGTTCGTCGGCTCGTCCGATGGTGGCGAAGCACCCGCAGGCGCTCAGATTGGTGATGCGGACGCTGCCGAAGGCGTGGTCCTTGACCTGGAACCGGATCGTGACCTCGGGCCCCACGACGATGCGGCGTTTCGTTCTTCGTTCGGATCCTGAAGCCATGGGGTTCCGTTGGGGGGATAGTTGGGTTAAAGTATGGTGACAGAAAAAGTGGCCTAAACCCACCGAGGGAACGGGCTCCAACCCACGGAGATCCCTGGCAGGGACTGTTTCCCAGCCTAACCTAATGAGGGGACAACGCTTCAGCGCTGGCCATGCACCGGAGTCACAAAATGGAAATACTGCTCATCGAGAACGTTGCCAATCTGGGCGTGCGTGGCGATGTCGTGAACGTGAAGGACGGCTACGCCCGCAACTTCCTGCTGCCCCGCAAGAAGGCCCTGCCCGTCACCGCCGGCAACAAGCGCCAGATCGAGCTCGAGAAGGAACGCAACATCAAGCTCCGCGCGAAGGAACTCGCGGATGCCCAGGCCCTGGGCGAGAAGCTCTCGGCCGTGGCCCTCACCATCGCGAAGAAGGTCGGCGACAACGGCCACCTCTTCGGCTCCGTCACCAACGGCGACGTGGCGGAACTCCTCAAGGCCAAGGGCTTCGAGATCGAGAAGCAGGCCATCACCGTGCCCCACGTGAAGTCCGTGGGCGCCTACGAAGCGGACGTCCGGCTCTACGCGGGTGTCCACGCTACCGTCAAGCTCGAAGTCACGGCCATCGGCGCCGAATAGACCGCTCCGTTTCCCGTTCCACGGAACCCGTATGTCCGGTTCCAGACCATCCATTCAGCCTCAAGAGAGGGATAGCATGACCAAGACCACCTCCAAGCCCGAAACCATCGGTATTCCCGAACTGTCCGCCTCGCTCGCCGAAGCCCATGACCTCACCAAGGCCCGCGCCAAGGCCATGCTCGACGGCCTGCGCGACGAGATCGTCCAGTCCCTGTTGGGCGGCAAGCGCGTCAACGTCTTCGGCCTGGGCACCTTCGAGGTCCGCGCCACCCGCGAGAAGATGGGCCGCAACCCCAAGACCGGCGAGAAGATCCAGATCCCCGCCGGCCGCAAGGTCGTCTTCAAGGCCGCCAAGGGCCTCAAGGACCAGATGTAGACCCACCCGAACCCGGGCTGACGGCCACCTTCGGGTGGCCGTTTTTTGTTGCCGTTGTTACCCTTGAACTATATCGAACAACAACAACTCATTTAATTTCAATAATTTATAATTGATACGGCGTCTCTGGATGCGGGTCGGAAAGGCGGAGGGGCATACTTGCCGCCTACTCCCCAAGCCACCCGTCTCCACACCCAGGAGGACGCCCATGCAGAAGTCCCTCAAGATCGACGCCAACCTGTGCACGGGTTGCCTGCAGTGCGAGATGGCCTGCGCCTTCGAGCACCACCGCACCTTCACCATCGCGCGGTCCCGGATCAAGGTCTTCTCCTTCGAGAAGGAGGGGCGGAAGGTGCCCTACACCTGCACCCAGTGCGACGAGGCGTGGTGTCTCCACGCCTGCCCGGTAGAAGCCATCGTCAAGGACGCCAGGACCGGCGCCAAGAAGGTCCTGGAGGAGGTGTGCGTGGGGTGCAAGGTGTGCACCATCGCCTGCCCCTTCGGCACCGTGAACTACGTCGCGGCCACGGGCAAGGTCCAGAAGTGCGACCTGTGCTCGGGCGACCCCGCCTGCGCACGGGCCTGCCCGACCGGCGCCATCACCTATGTGGACGCGGACTGGACCGGCCTGGGCAAGATGCGCCAGTGGGCCGGCAAGACCGACACGAACCCGGCAGCGGTGTGAGGAGGCGACCATGACCTGGACCAAGAAGATCCTTCGCGTGAACCTCGAGACGGGCACCTGCACGGCCGAGCCCCTCAACCTGGAATGGGCCCGCCAGTTCCTGGGCCAGCGGGGCCTGGCCACCAAATACCTGGTGGAGGAGACCGATCCCAAAGTCGGCCCCCTGGAACCGGGCAACAAGCTCATCTTCGCCACCGGCCCCCTCACCGGGACCTCGGCCAGCACGGGCGGCCGCTACTCCGTCATCACCAAGGGCCCGCTCACCGGTGCCATCGCCTGCTCCAATTCCGGGGGCTATTTCGGGGCGGAGCTGAAGTTCGCCGGCTGGGATATGGTGATCTTCGAGGGCAGGGCCCCGAGCCCCGTCTACCTGCACATCGAGAACGGCGAGGCCCGCCTCCTAGACGCCAGCCACCTCTGGGGCAAGACCTGCTGGGAAACCGAGGAAACGATCAAGCACCACCACCAGGACCCCCAGCTGCGCGTGGCCAGCATCGGCCGGGCGGGGGAGAACCTGGTGCTCTTCGCGGGCATCGTCAATGACCTGCACCGCGCCGCGGGCCGGTCCGGCGTGGGCGCGGTCATGGGTTCCAAGAACCTAAAGGCCGTGGCCGTCCGGGGCACCCTCACCGACGCCTACGCCCCGGCGGAGCCCGAGGCCTTCTTCAAGGCCGTGGCCGACGCCAAGGCCGTGCTCGCGGGCAACGGGGTCACGGGCCAGGGCCTGCCGACCTACGGCACCCAGGTGCTCATGAACATCATCAACGAGGTGGGCGCCCTGCCCACCCGCAACCACCAGGACGTCCAGTTCGAGGGGGCCCGGGCCATCTCCGGCGAGGCCATGCACGAACCCCGCCCCACGGACGGCAAGCCCAATCTGATCAGTCACAATGCCTGCTTCGGGTGCACCATCGCCTGCGGGCGGGTGTCCAAGATGGATCCGGGCCACTTCTCCGTGAAGGACAAGCCCCTCTACCACGGGGCGTCCGGGGGCGTGGAGTACGAGGCCGCCTGGGCTCTCGGCGCGGCCAACGGCGTGTCGGACCTGGAGGCCCTCACCTACGTGAACTTCCTCTGCAACGAGGACGGCTTCGATCCCATCACCCTGGGGGCCACCATCGGCGCGGCCATGGAACTGTACGAACTGGGCGTCCTCACCCAGGAGGAGACCGGCCTGGAGCTCAAATGGGGCTCGGCGGAGGCCCTCGTCAAGCTCGGGGAATGGACGGCCCAGGGGATCGGGTTCGGCAAGGTCATCGGCCAGGGCTCCCGGGTCATGTGCGCGGCGTATGGCCGGCCCGACCTCTCCATGTCCGTGAAGGGACAGGAATTCCCCGCCTACGATGGCCGGGGCCTCCAGGGCATGGCCCTGGAGTACGCCACCTCCAACCGCGGCGCCTGCCATGTGCGCGGCTACATGGTCTCCCCCGAGGTGCTGGGCATCCCCGTCAAGATGGACCCGGGCGCCACCGAGGGCAAGGCACCCATGCTCAAGGCCTTCCAGGATCTCACCGCGGTGGTGGACTCCGCGGGCATCTGCCTGTTCACCACCTTCGCGTGGTCGGCCCCCGACATCCAGTCCATGATCCAGCCCGCGCTGGGCGGGGACTGGTCCCTGGACAGCCTCCTGCTCCTGGGCGAGCGGGTGTGGAACCTGGAGCGCCGCTACAACCTGGCCGCGGGCCTCACCGCCAAGGACGACACGCTGCCGCCCCGCCTGCTCACGGAACCCGCGAAGACGGGCCCGCAGAAGGGCCGGGTCGCGGACCTGGGCAAGATGCTGCCCGAATACTACGAGGTCCGGGGCTGGTCCCCGGAGGGCGTCCCCACCCCCGACACCGTCACGCGGCTGGGGCTCTGAGCATGCGCCACCTGATCATCGGCGCCGGCCCCGCCGGAGTCACGGCCGCCGAAACCCTCCGCAAGGCCGATCCGGCCTCCTCCGTCACCCTCATCGAGGGTGAGGGCGAGAGCCCCTATGCCCGCATGGCGATCCCCTACCTCCTGGCCGGCACCATCCAGGAGCCGGGCCTGCGCCTGCGCCAGGACCCGGACCACTACCGGCGCCTGGGCATCGACCTGGTGCGGGGCCGGGTCCGCACCGTGGACCCGGCCTCGAACCAGGTGGTCCTGGAGGACGGCCGGCCCCTGGGCTACGACCGCCTCCTGGTGGCCACCGGCTCGCGCCCGACCCTCCAGCGGATCCCCGGCATCGACCTGACCGGGGTCCACACCTGCTGGACCCTGGAGGACGCCCGGAACCTGCTGCGCCTGGCCCGCCCCGGCACGCGGGTGGTGCAGATGGGGGCCGGGTTCGTGGGCTGCATCATCATGCAGGGCCTGGTCTCCCTGCAGGTGGACCTCACCATCCTGGTGCGCAGCGGACGCATGGTCTCCCGGATGATGAACCCGCCCGCCAGCGCCATGATCCGCAGCTGGTGCCAGGCCAAGGGCGTGAAGATCCGGGTGGAGACCCTGCCCGAGTCCATCAGCGCCCAGGATGGCCACCTGATGGTGAACCTGCCTGGCGGCGAGGCGCTGCCCGCGGACCTCTACCTCTGCCTGGTGGGGGTCACCCCCGCCGTGGGCTTCCTGGAGGGCACCGGGGTCGCCGTCGACTCGGGGATCCTCGTGGACGGCACCATGGCCACCTCGGTGACAGGCATCTACGCCGCCGGCGACGCCGCGGAATACGTGGATGTGGTGACCGGGGCGCGCACGGTCAACGCCATCCAGCCCAACGCCGTGGAGCAGGGGCGCATCGCGGCCCTGAACATGGCCGGACGCAGGGCCTCCTCCCGGGGCACCTTCCCCTTCAACATCCTCGACACCCTGGGCCTGAAAGCCTCGTCCTTCGGGGCCTGGCAGGGCGTGCCCGGGGGCGAGTCGGCGGCCGTCAGCTTCGAGGCCGGCTACCGCTACCTCCAGCTCCAGTTCTCCGGGGACCGGCTCGTGGGGGCCAACGCCGTGGGCCACACCGAGCACCTGGGCGCGCTGCGCGGCCTCATCGAGGGCAAGGTCCGCCTGGGCCCCTGGAAGGAGCGCCTGAAGCGCAACCCGAACCAGTTCATGGAGGCGTACCTGGCCTGCGCCCAGCGGGCATGATCGTCACCTTCAAGCTCTTCGCATCGCTGGCCAGGCACCTCCCCGCGGAGGACCGCAGGACGAACCAGACCCGCCTGGAGGTTCCGGAGGGCTGCACGGTCCAGGGCATGATCGAGCGCTTCGGCGTTCCGCCCGGCCAGTGCGCCCTGGTGCTGGTCAACGGTGTGTTCGTCGCCAGGGAGGCCCTGGCCGCGACGGCGTTGAACAATGGCGATGTCCTGGCCATCTGGCCGCCGGTGGGGGGAGGCTGAGGTGCCCACGTTCCAGATGACCCTGGCCCGGAGCGAGTTCCTCCGGCTGGTGCCGGCGATCCTGGGCGAGGCGGGGGTGCGCGAGCTGGACGGCTTCGTGCTCAAGGAGGGCGGCCGGACCTGCACGCTCCGGGTCTCGGACCTGCCGCCCCTGCTCCTGGGCTCCCTGGCCATGGAGCGCATCGAAGTGAAGCTCGCCTTCCAGGGCTACGCCACCGAGGACCAGGAGACCTTCCTGGCCCGGTTCAGGGCCGTCACCCAGCGGGGCGGGGGCTGAGTCAGCCCCCGCTCAGCAGGTGCAGCACGTTGAGGGTGGCGCCATCGGGCACGGGGGTGGTGTCGTAGGCCTTGGGGGGGATGTGGGTCTCGTCCAGGGTGATGACCAGGAGGGGGAACCGGTAGTTCTTCACCTTGAGCACGTCCCGCACGGTCATGCCGGGGGTCCAGGGCGTGGGGTCGCCATTGACGGTGATCATGGTCAGCCGCCGTGGGCCCTGACAATCTCGACTACTTCGGGGAAGACGTCCAGGCCCAGGTCCTGGAGCCGGGCCAGGGTGGGCACGCCCTCGGGGGTCCAGCCCCGGCGGAGGTAGACGGCGTCCACGAGGCTCTCGTAGCGCTTCATGCGGTAGGCCCGGGTGATGGCGAGCTTCTCCTCCACGGACTTGCCGGCGGGAGCCACGCCGATCTCCTCCAGCATCTGCTTGTCGTAGCGCTCGGCCCGGGACTCGTACTCCTCCCGGGTGACCGGCCCCACGGAGCGGTAGGGGGGGATGTCGAAGGAGCGCAGGCCCTTGCCCATGCGGATGTTGAAGACCCGCTGGAAGTTGTACACCTTGGCGCTCTGGCGGATCAGCTCGTCCTTGTCGATCTTCAGGCCGGTGGTGGCGGTGAAAAGATCAACGTAGTTCTGGACGTGCTCGGGCACCTTGGCGGGTTCGGCGGTGGTGGCGTTGTCGGAGGGGACGACGTCGTTCCAGGGGAGCTTGCAGAAGCCGTTGAGGCCGAACCAGGTGCGGAACAGGGGGAAGTAGTAGAGGGCCTCGGCCTTGTCCTCGAAGGTGGGCAGCTGCTTGTTGACCATGTCCATGAAGATCAGCCAGGCCTCGTCGTGCTGGGGCCCCTTGTTGGTGAGGGCGTACCCGCCCTGCTGGGCCAGCGACTCCTTGGACATGTACTGGCTGTATTCCAGGCCCTTGCACTCCATGCCGATGTCGCCCAGCAGCCCGGGGTCGCCCCAGCCGCGCTCGGCGAAGATCGCCTTCATCTTGTGCACGCCCTGGCCGGCGATGCGGCCGAAGCCCTCGCCCCGGGCCATCTGGTGCATCATCTCCAGGTCGGCCTCGGCGTTGCCCCAGGTCAGGTCCAGCCCGCCGGTGCGCTCCAGGTTCAGGATGCCCCGCTGGTAGCACTCCATGACGAAGGCGCACAGGGTGCCCCAGGTGATGGTGCAGATGCCGTAGGTGTCGCAGTAGAAGTTCAGTTCCAGCAGGTAGTCGGGGTCAAAGATGCCCCCGTTGGAGCCCAGGCCCGCGGCGTTCTCGTACTCGGGGCCGTCCACCGTGACCATGTGGCCCTTGTACGGGCCGGTCTTCAGGACCACGCCGTCGGCGCCCTTGGCGCAGGCCATGGAGCAGCCGTACCAGCAGCCGTCCACGGTCGCCTGGGTGCAGCGGGCCTCCCACACGGGCGAGGCGATGCGGTGGGTCTCGGGGTGGGAGCCGTACTGGAAGTTGTGGGTGGGCAGGAGATCGTAGGCGTCCATGATCTCCACGATGTGGGCCGTGCCGTTGCGGCGCATCTTGCACTGGCTGTCGTCGTTGTCGTGCATCTCCTTATGGAACTTGATGCCGGTGCGGGCGATGGTCTCGGGGTCGGCGGGGTGGTTCAGGTTGCCCTTGACCTGGGGGCCGCGGCACACCAGGGCGCGGATCCGCTTGTCGCGGAAGACGGTGCCGATGCCGCCCCGGCCGGCCTGCTTGAGGCGGATGCAGCCCCGGCGCAGGTCCCACCAGGAGAAGTTGAGCATGCCGATCAGGCTGTGGTCGGCGCCGGCGCCCGTGGAGACGACGGAGATGTTGACCCGGTCGGCGTCGTTCTCGGCGTACATCCGGGTGAGGATCTCGGCCAGCACGTGGCTGTCCACGGGCTCCAGGGGCGCCTCCTCGATGCGGATGATGCCCTTGGTGCCGTCGATGAACAGGATCACGTCCCGGTCGGCCTTGCCCTGGAGTTCGAGCGCGTCGAAGCCCGAGAACTTCAGCAGCGGCCCGAAATAGCCGCCCACGTTGGAGTCCACGGGGATGTCGGTCTGGGGCGAGAGGGTCACCACCAGGGACTTGCCGGTGCCGGCGTACTGGGTCATGCCGGCCACGGGGCCGGGGCTGATGATGATCTCGTTCTCGGCGTCGTTCCAGCGGGTGGCGGGGGTGACGGCGTTCCAGAGGTGCCAGAGGCCGAAGCCCCGGCCGCCCACGAAGATGTCCTTCATCTGCTGGGTCACGGGCTTCTCGGTGACGGCCAGGGTGGAGAAGTCCACGTGGAGGGTGCGGTCGTTGTAGCCCCGCTCGGGCAAGCTGGGCGTGAAGGACACCTCGGCCAGGACCTTGTGGGCGGCCCGGATGGCCTCGAGGCCCTGGTGGTACTCGGTGCGCTGGGTGAAATCCACGTCGCAGTGGGCGAGCTTGGTTCCGGGTTCGGAGTGACTCATTGCTCTGACCTCAGATGATGCGGCGGGCGGGTTCGGGGACTTCGACGAGCTCCAGGGCCGCGTGGGGGCAGACCTTCACGCAGACGCCGCAGGACGTGCACTTGTAGGGCTCCAGCCAGTCGGGGTTGCGCTCGAAGGCCCCCTTCTCGCAGAAGCCCACGCACATGTAGCAGGCCACGCAGAGCTTTTTGTCGATCATGACCACGCCCAGCTTGTTGCGCTTGAGGGCCTCGGCGGGGCAGACGATCACGCAGTCCCCGCACTGGTCGCAGAGGATGGTGCTGCCCGTGCCGTCCCCGTGGTCGCGGATATGCAGGGCCGCGAGGGCCGGGTCGTCGACCTTGAACACCCGCGTGGCGCACGCCGACTCGCACTCGTGTTCGCAGTCGCGTCCGTGATCGCATTTCACAAGGTCGATGCGCAGCTGTCTCATGCTCGGGAAACCCCCATGGGGCATGGCCGTTCTGGACAGCACCAGCCGTCCTGCGCCCCTGATCAACGTACTCTGGGCCTCCGCCCGGGGCAAGGATGCCGCCCCAGTTGTGATCTGGCTCACGGGCCGGTCAACTCCGGAAGACGTGCACGGCGGTGGCCTTGAAGGAGGCCTCCACCCGGCTGCCGGGGGCCAGGGCCAGCTCCTCCAGGGAGGTGGGGGTGACATGGGCCGACAGGTCGAACCCGCAGTCCAGGTCGACCTTGAAGAAGGGGCCCCGGGGGACGATGCGGGTGACGGTGCCGGGAAAGCGGTTGCGGGCGCTGGTGGGGCCCTCGGCGTGGGCGGAAAGCGTCACGTTCTCGGGACGCACCCCGAGGCGGGCCTCGTCGCCCAGGGTCGCGACGCCCGGGACGACGAGGATCCGGCCCCCGGTCTCCACCTGGAATTCGCCCGGAGTCACGGCCGAAACCCTCCCGGCGAGGATCGTCTCCATCCCCACGAACCCGGCCACGAAGGCGTCGGCGGGGCGGTTGAAGACGTCCTGGGGGGTGCCCCACTGGAGGACCCGGCCTTCGTGCATCACGGCGATGGCGTCGGCCAGGCACAGGGCCTCCCCCTGGTCGTGGGTGGCCAGGACCGTGGTGGTGCGGGTGGCGCGGAGCGCCTGGGCGAGGTCGTCCAGGAGGGCCTCCCGGGCCGGCGGATCCAGGGCGGCGAAGGGCTCGTCCAGGAAGAGCAGTTCGGGCCGCAGGGCGAAGGCCCGGGCCAGGCTGGTGCGCTGGGCCTCGCCGCCGGACAGGTTCCGGGCGGAACGGTCCAGGAGGCCGGCCACGCCGAAGCGCCCGGCCACCTCCTCGACCCGGGCCCGGCGCTCGGCGCCCTCGACGCCGTGCAGCTTCAGCCCGGCCTCCAGGTTCGCCCGCACCGTCGTGTCGAAGAGGAGGGGGGCCTGGAAGACCATGGTGACCCGCCGCCGGTAGTCCCTCCCCAGGGGCGCCCCCTGGAAGGACAGGGTGCCCGAGGCGGGCGCCAGGAGGCCGGCGAGGGTCTTGAGCAGGGTGGTCTTGCCCGAGCCGTTGGGGCCGATGAGGGCCAGGACGGAGCCGGCTGCCACCTCGAGGCGGGGCAGGTCCAGGACCGTGGTGCCGCCCCGCTCCACCCGGAGGCCCTCCACCGCGAGGAGCGCGCTCACCGGGGGCGCTCGCGCTGCTGGAGGTGGGTGAGCACGGCGTTCACGGCGAAGGTCAGGGCCAGGAGGATGACCCCCAGGGCGATGGCCAGGTCGAAGTTGCCCCGGCCGGCCTCCATGACGGTGGCGGTGGTGAGCACCCGCGTGCTGCCCTTGATGTTGCCGCCCACCATGAGGGAGGCGCCCACTTCGGAGATGACGCCGCCGAAGCCGGCCATGACCGCGGCCAGGAGCGGCAGGCGGGCCTCGCGCAGCAGGAGCCAGAGCATCTGGAGCCGGGTGGCGCCCAGGGAGAGGATCTGGAGGCGGAGGTCGGGGGGGAGCTGCTGCAGGGTGGACAGGCTGATGCCGGCGATGATGGGGGTGGCGATGACGGTCTGGGCCAGGATGATGGCGGACGGGGTGTAGAGCAGGTCCAGCCCCCCCAGGGGACCGTTGCGCCAGAGCAGGATGGTGAGGAACAGGCCCACGACCACGGGCGGCAGGCCCATGCCGGTGTTGACCAGGCTGATCGCCAGGCGCCGGCCGGGGAAGGCCGCGAGGGCCAGGACCGTCCCCGTGCCGATACCCAGCACCAGACTGACCAGGGTGGCCAGGAGGGAGACCTTCAGGGTGAAGAGCGTGATCCCCAGGACCTCGGCATCCAGGGTCCGGAGGAGCTCAAAGGCCTTCCTGATGCCCTCCCAGATCAACTCCAAGCGTCATTCCTCGTCCATGAAAGGATACGCGAACTCCCGGTGGGGGGCGAAGCACTCCTTGATGGTGCGGGGCGAGGTCCAGCGGATGAGGTTCAGGAAGCTGCCGGCCTTGTCGTTGGTGCCCGAGGCCCGGGCGCCCCCGAAGGGCTGGTGGCCGACCATGGCGCCGGTGCACTTGTCGTTGATGTAGAAGTTGCCGGCGGTGTTGGCCAGGGCGTCGGTGAGGCGGTCCACCACGTAGCGGTTGCGGGCGAAGATGGCCCCCGTGAGGGCGTAGGGGCTGGTCTCGTCCAGGAGCCTGATGGTCGCGTCCAGCTCGCTGTCCTCGTAGACGTAGATGGAGAGCACCGGCGCGAAGATCTCCTCCTCCATGGTGACGAACTTGGGGTTGGTGGTGACGATGATGGTCGGCTCCACGAACCAGCCTTTGGACTTGTCGCCGTGGCCGCCGAAGATGATTTCCGCCTCGGGGGAGGCCTTGGCCAGCTCGATGTAGCGCATGGTGTTCTCGAAGCTGGCCTCGTCGATGACCGCGCCCATGAAGTTGCGGAAGTCCCGCACGTCGCCCATGCGGATCTGGCCCATGATGTCCAGGATCAGCTGCTTGAGCTGGGGCCAGTGGGAGGCGGGGGCGTAGACCCGGGAACAGGCCGAGCACTTCTGGCCCTGGTACTCGAAGGAGGCCCGCACGATGGCCGTGGCCACCTCCACCATGTCGGCGGAATGGTGCACGAAGATGTAGTCCTTGCCCCCGGTCTCGCCTACCAGCCTGGGGTAGATCTTGTATTTGCCCATGTTGCCGGCGACGGACTGCCACATGGAGTTGAACACGCCCGTGGAGCCCGTGAAGTGCAGGCCCGCGAAGGAGGGGTGGTCCAGGCACAGCTTGCCGATCACCGAGCCCCGGGAGGGGACGAAGTTGATGACGCCCTTGGGCAGGCCGGCCTCCTTGTAGAGCTGCATCAGGTAGTAGTTGGAGAGGATGGAGGTGCTGGCGGGCTTCCACACCACGGTGTTGCCCATGATGGCCGGGGCGGTGGCGAGGTTGGCGCCGATGGCGGTGAAGTTGAAGGGGGACACCGCGAACACGAAGCCCTCCAGGGCCCGGTAGTGCACCCGGTTCCAGGTGTGGGCGTTGGAGAGGGGCTGGTTCCGGTAGATCTGCTCCATGAACTTGGCGTTGTAGCGGAAGAAGTCCGCGGTTTCGCAGGTGGAGTCGATCTCCGCCTGGTGGGCGGTCTTGGACTGGTTCAGCATGGTGGCCGCGTTGAGGATGTAGCGGTACTTCGTGGAGATGAGGCTGGCCATGCGGTTGAAGATGGCAGCCCGCTCCTCCCAGGGGGTGGCCTCCCAGGCCGCCTTGGCGTCCAGAGCGGCCTGGATGGCCAGGTTGATCTCGGCCGGCCCGGCCTCGTGGTAGTGGGCCAGCACATGCCCGTGCTCGTGGGGGCACACGGCCTTCTGGAGGTTGCCCGTGCGCACCTCCTCGCCGTTGATGATCAGGGGGATGTCCACCACCTGCCCGTACTGGCGGTCCAGCTCGGCCTTCAGCAGCGCCCGTTCCCGGGTGCCGGGGGCATAGGAGAAGGCGGGCTCGTTGAGTGCTTCGGGGAGGTTGAAGATGGCGTTGGTCATGGGGTCGGGGGTCCTTTCCTGGCTTATTGTTGAAACTTCCAGTGTAGAAGGCCCTGAATACAAGCCCTAGTCGTCCTTTTAGTCGCGGTCCGGCCTGCCCGCGTCGGGGAAGAACAGGGCCTGGCCCAGGCGGTCCACGCCGAAGGTGCGGATCGCCTCCTGGGTGTCGGGGGCGACGAGGAAGTCCGCGAAGGCCCGGCCTCCGGCGGCGTTCACCTTGGGCCAGCGCCGGGGGTCCAGCTCGATGACGTGGTAGACGTTGGCCAGGGCCGGGTCGCCTTCCTGCAGCACGGCCAGGCCCAGGAAGCGGCGCTGCGCCAGGAAGGTGCCGCGGTCGGTGAGGGTGCAGCCCCGCTTCTCGGCGGCCACGTTGAGGGTCTGGCCCATGCCCTGCCCCGTTTCCAGGTACCACCCCTGGCCTGCGGGCGTGCAGCCCGCGGCCCGCCAGAGCTTGAGTTCCTGGGCATGGGTGCCCGACTGGTCGCCCCGGGAGACGAAGGGCGCCGCGCCCCGGGCCAGCCTGCGGAAGGCCTCCACGGCCGAAGGGGCGCCCCGCAGGCGGGCCGGGTCGGAGGCGGGTCCCACGAGGATGAAGTCGTTGTGCATCACCAGGCGCCGGCGGAGGCCCGCCCCCTCGGCCATGAAGGCCCGTTCCGCCTCCGGGGCGTGGACCAGGAGCACGTCCGCCTCGCCCTTCCGGCCCATGGCCAGGGCCTGGCCAGAGCCCACGGCGATGGTCTTGACCCGGAGCCCGGTCTGTTTCTGGAACCTGGGGACCAGGAGATCCAGCAGGCCCGAATCCTGGGTGCTGGTGGTGGTGGCGAGGATGAGGCTGGTCTGTCCTGAGGCCAGGGTGGCCTGGGCCGAGGCCAGGGTGCCCTGGACCGAGGCCAGGAGGCCAAGGACCAGCAGGAACCGGGCTACCCAGACGTCGATCCGTTTACCCAAGGCGCCCCCCGTCGTCCACCCCGGCCCAGGGTTCACAGCCCGCGCCCCTCGTTTGGGGCGCTAAGGCGCGGGCTGCGAACCTCCCAGCGGGTGTCCGGGCTGGGAGTACGATGGTTACATGCGGATATAGCGCATGGCAAGGGCCGCCGGCTATTGGGCGGGTCCTTCCTACGTGGTGGAGTCCACAGCGCCGGGTCTGCCCAGCAGCCGCTGGTACTCCCGGACGGAGTGCCGCACGGCGTCCCAGGCGAGGTCCTGCACGGCCCGGTAGCGCTTGAGGGCCTCCAGGCCCAGCTCCGTCACCTCGGCTCCGCCCCCCTTGGCTCCGCCCTGGCGGGCCAGGACGAGGGGCTCCCGGAAGCAGGCGTTCATCTCGTCCACCAGGAGCCAGGCCCTCCGGTAGCTCATGCCCAGCTTGCGCCCGGCGCCGGAGATGGAGCCGGTCTCCTGGATGGCCTCCAGGAGGTCGGCCTTGCCGGGCCCCATGGCGTAGTGCTCCCCCAGGGGGATGCCGATGCGGATGATCTTCCTCGCCTGGGGGTTCATCGCTCCAAGGTAGCTCCATACGCGGGGTCCGTCCATGCGGGCTGATACCATGGGTCCGGGACGGTGGCGATGATCGGATACCTGGAGGCCCTCAGGCTGGTGCTGGAGCGGGCGGAACCCCTGCCCCCGGTGGAGCTGCCCCTCCTCGAGGCCCTGGGCCTGGCCGCCGCCGAGGAGATCCGGGCCCTGGAGCCGGTGCCCCCCTTCACCAACTCGGCCATGGACGGCTTCGCCTTCCGGGCCGCGGACGCGTCCCTGGGGCGGCTCCCGGTGGCCGGAATGATCGCCGCGGGGGCCGCGTCGGTGCCCGCCCTGGCGCCGGGCACGGCCCTGCGCATCATGACCGGGGCGCCCCTGCCCCCGGGCGCCGACACCATCCTTCCCATCGAGAAGGTGACGGTGGAGGACGGCTGGCTCACCCTGGACCTGCAGCCCCGGGCGGGCGCCAACATCCGGCTGGCGGGGGAGGATATCCCCGTGGGCGGCCGGGTGGTGGGGGCCGGGGATGTGCTCCGCCCGGCCGAGGTGGGCGTCCTCGCGGCCATCGGCCGGATCCGGGTCCCCGTGCGGCCCCGGCCCCGGGTGGCGGTCATCACCACCGGCAACGAGCTGGTGGACGCCGGGCAGTGTCCCGGCCCCGGGCAGATCCGGGACGCCAACGTCCATTCCCTGTGCGCCCAGGCGCTGGCCGCCGGCGCCCTGCCCGTGGCCTGGCCCCGGGTGGAGGACCGGCGGGAGATCGTGGCGGCGACCCTGGACCGGGCCCTGGAGGGCGCCGACGTCGTGCTCACCAACGGCGGCATCTCGGTGGGCGACTTCGACTACATCAAGGCGGTCCTGGAGGAGCGCGGGGCCGAGCGGGTCTTCTGGAAGGTGGCCCAGAAGCCCGGCAGTCCCCTGGGCCTGTGGCTCCTGGAGGGCACCCTGGTCTTCGGCATCCCCGGCAACCCGGTGGCGGCCATGCTCATGTTCGAGGTCTTCGTACGCCCCGCCCTGCGCCGCATGATGGGCTACCGGCACCTCCACCGGCCTGTGCGCGGCGGGGTCCTGGACGCCCCCTGGCGGCGCACGGGGGACCCCGGGCGCACGGAGTTCCTGCGGGTGATCGCCCCCGCCGCGCCGGAGCCCGGCCCGTTGCGGGTGTCCCTGACGGGTCCCCAGGGTTCCGGGATCCTCTCGAGCATGATGCGGGCCAACGCCCTGGCGGTGATCCCCGAGGGGCCGGAGGGTGTTCCCGCCGGCGGCGAGGTGTCCCTCCAGCTCATCGACGAGCGGGAGGACCATTGAAAGCCTCAAGCGATAATCGCTCCCCGCGCCGCCTCGCCTGGGCCAGGCCCGTCCAGGTGACGCTGCGGACCCTGCACATCATGGCCATGGGCCTGGTCCTGGGCGGGGTCGCCCTGGGGGCCGGCTACGGGCAGCTCAAGGCCGCAGTGCTGACCACGGTGGTCAGCGGCACGCTCCTCCTGGCCCTGGACCTGGCCAAGGGCAGCTCGGCCCTGCACCATGCCAGTGGCGGCGCCGTGCTCCTCAAGCTCGGCCTCCTGGGCCTGGGCAACCTGTTCCCCCAGTCGCGGCTGGCCTGGTACCTGGCCGCCACGGCGGTGGCCTCCGTGGGCTCCCACATGCCCGGCACCTGGCGCCACTTCTCCCTCCTGGACTGGAAGGTCGTCAGCCCCGATTGACCAGGCACGCTAGACTGGGTCGGTACGAGGTAGAGGATGGCCATCGTCCTGGGCGAACACATCGAGAAGGCTGCCGCCTGGCTGGATCAGACCGGGTGGGCCAAGCTGGAGCGGCTCCTGGTGGTGGTGTTCACCTGCGTGGTCATCCTCTGGGCCCTGCGCCTGGTGTCCAGGGCCGTGGGCCGGTCCATGGAAACCGCCATGGGGGAGGGCAATCCCGAGACCCAGCGCCGGGCCAAGACCCTGGCGGCGGTCATCGGCAACTTCGCCCGGGTCCTGGTGGTGAGCTTCTTCATCCTGGAGCTGCTGCAGGAGTTCAGCGTCAACGTGGGCCCCCTGGTGGCGGGGGTGGGCATCGTGGGCGCGGCCATCGGCTTCGGGGCCCAGAACCTCGTAAAGGACGTCATCGGGGGCTTCTTCCTGCTGGTGGAGAACCAGTTCGGGGTGGGCGACATCATCTCGGTGGGGGACAAGCACGCCGGCACCGTGGAGAAGATGACGTTCCGGGTGACGATGCTGCGGGACACCGAGGGCCGGGCCCACTACATCCCCAACGGCTCCATCGTCGAGGTGGTGGTGATGAGCAAGCAGTTCGCCAAGGCCCTGGTGGAGGTGGAGGTGAGCCACGACGAGGACCTGGACCGGATCATGACCGTGCTCAAGGACATCGGCGCGGAACTGCACCGGGACCTGGATACCGTCCTCGAGCCCACCGAGGTCCCTGGCGTGGAGGCCATGACCCCGGTCAGCTGCACCATCCGCACCCTCACCAAGACCGCCCCCGGCCAGCAGTGGGCCGTGGCCCGGGAGCTGCGCCGCAGGATCCTCATCCGCTTCAAGCTGGAGGGCTTCCACCGGCCGATCCCCCAGCGGCTGATCCTCAATCGTCCAGAAGCCTAAGCGCGCATCCTGAGGCCTTTCAAAAGGGCAGCTTACGGGCTATGGACAGGGGGGCAAGCGAAGTCCCGGAATCTACTTTTCTTTGAATCAGTTCGACATATTTGGCGGCTTCATCCTCGTCAAGGCAGGCCTGAGACCATTGGTAGCAAAGGGCTTGCCAGAGAAGGTCTCCGCCCAGGACCAGGCGGTCCGCCGCATACTTGACCCAATCATGGTGGTCATTCAGGGTCATCGCGGACGAGCAAGCGTCAATCACCTCCGATGGGGACCGTCCAACTCGGTCATAAACTTGATGCCAGTCAACAAATTGCAGCCCCTCGAACACGACGCGTTCAGGCGCGTCGCCTCCCGGCAGCAGATCGCATCCGGGTGCCAATTCCTGATCCCCGTCCAGAAATACCGAAGAGGGTCTCGGAAACCGGTTCCCATTGACCATTTGCCCGAGGGCCCGACCCACCGAAGCCGTGCCAAAGGGAATGAACTGGACGCGGCTGACCAGGTCACGATCAACCTTGATGATTATTTCACGAAGCAAGGCAGCTGATCTTACATCCTCAACATAGATATCCAGTTCAGGATGAGCTTCATCATCCAATTTGGTCATGGCAAATTCGGGACTTACCCCGGCAATGACTTGTCTTCCACCAGCACCATCCATCAGGTAGATTCGCGCTTCCGGAGGCAACTCTGAAAGGATATATGGGGAGTGGGTTGTAATAACAAATTGTATGTCCAACTCTCTCGAAATTTGCGCCAGATCTCTCAACAAGCGCCTTTGAGCTCGCGGGTGCAGGGATGCTTCAATTTCATCTATAAGTACGATGGAATATTTCGGAAGCTTGGATTTTAATAATTCAGCTATGCCCGTTTCTCCGCTCCCCTGATGGAAGCCTGAATACATGGAACCATCACGTGCAAACACAGTAACAGCACGAGTTGTGTCATTTTCAGTCATCGCAAATTTAGCCATATCATATTTTTTCGCCAAAATATTCGATAAACGCAATAATGTTTTATTGTCAAATGGGTCAAAGGTCGCTTCCTTCAACTGGCCTTTGGCAAGTCTTGCGTAGCCGACCCGGGTGGGAATCGGTTGAACCCTCGCCAAATCGCTATAAATGACATAGCGTTTGGGTCGCTCCGGATTGCCGCGCCACCGGCCCGAAGGTTTCCTGATGCTTGAAACCGAGGAGCCCATGGAATTCATGCCTTGTCGCACCGAAAACCGGATGGAAGCCGAGGTGATGCATTCCCAGGCGGTATCCGGGAAAAAATCGGAGGCGAACCGGTTGAGGGGTTCTTCCTTTTCGTCCTGGGGTTGGTAGACGGCAGCCGCGGCCTGGAGAACCGTGCTCTTCCCGACGCCGTTCTCTCCTACCAGGGCAACGATCGGAAACTGGAAATCGACCCGCTGCCCAGACCATCCCCGCAAACCCTCGATTTCAAGCCACTCGAGCCGCTTGGGCCATCCTTGGCCACTCAGCCATTTGTTTTGAAGTAACCGAACCTCTTTGGATAATGCCATCGTGCCTCCCTCCCCCCTCCGGTGCCGGCTTTTTGCGGCAGCCACGAACGCTCCGGACCACGGAAAGTCGTAATAAGGATGAGAAGTTGTGGCTTAAATGTCAATATGCCCGGTTCGAGAGATACCTTTGCGCCGCCCTATCCCGCCAACAGGAGCAGCGGCGAACCGGGGCAGAGGTTGTCAGCCCTCCCGTGCGCAGCGACAGGAAGGAACTTGAATCGGTGGTGATGATCGACTTGACCAACCCTGGAGGCCATCGCAAGCGAAGCCCACGGCCCCCGATTTTCAATCGTCCAGAAGCTTGACGATGGTGGCCACCGCCTCCCGGATCCGGTCGGGCGGTGTGACGAGCGGCGGCATCAAGTAGAGGCAGTCCCCGATGGGACGAATGTGGAGGCCGTGGTCCAGGGCCCGGCGGTGGAAGCGCCAGGCGAACCGTGCTTCGACCGGAGGTGGCAGGCCGGTGGCCGGGTCCACGATGGCGCAGGCGGCCACGGTGCCCAGGGTGCGGGCCCTTCGGACGGCAGGATGGACCGCCAGCGCCTGCCAGGCTTCCCTCAGGGCCCCGCCCAGGAGGCGGGACCGGTCCAGCACGGCCTCGTCGTCGAACAGGGTCAGGCTGGCGCAGGCCACGGCGCAGGCCAGGGGGTTGGCGGTGTAGCTGTGGCCGTGGAGGAAGGCGCGGAACTCGGTGTAGTCGCCCCAGAAGTGGCCGTAGAGCTCCTCCGTGGCCCAGGTGAGGGAGAGGGGGAGGATGCCCCCCGTGAGCCCCTTGGACAGGCACATCAGGTCCGGAGCCACCCCGGCCTGTTCGCAGGCGAACAGCGTCCCGGTGCGGCCGAAGCCGGTGGCGACCTCGTCCAGGATCAGGTAGACGCCGTAGGCGTCGCACTGGACGCGGAGCTCCCGGAGCACTTCCGGCGGCCACATGCGCATGCCGCCGGCGGCCTGGAGCATGGGCTCGGCGATGAAGGCCGCCAGGCGCTCCCCGTGGTCCTTGAAGAAGTTCCGCACCTCGAGGAGGGCCGCCTCCAGGGCGGCGTCCCAGCCGGTGAGGACAGGCGCCAGCTCCCGGCGGGGGTCCTCGGGCACCTGGAGCCGGTCGCAGGCCAGCAGGAGGGGCCGGAAGATCCCCGTGAGGAAGTTGTCCAGCTCGCCGACGCCCACCGCGCCCAGGGTGTCGCCATGGTAGCCCTCCTTGAGGGCCCCGAAGCGGACCCGGCCCTTCTGCCCGCGCTGGGCCTGGGCCTGGAAGGCCATCTTCAGGGCCACCTCCACGGCGGTAGAGCCGTTGTCCGAGAAGAAGCACCGGGTGAGACCCCGGGGCACCCGGGGCAGGAGCCGCTCCACCAGCTCCACCGCCGGGGCGTGGGTGAAGCCCGCGAACATGACGTGGTCCACCTGGGCGCCCTGGCGGGCCATCGCCTCCACGAGCCGGGGATGCCCGTGGCCGTGGATGTTGGTCCACCAGCTGGAGATGCCGTCCAGGACCCGGCGGCCGTCGCCCAGGAGCAGGTCGACGCCCTCCGCGCCCAGGATGGGCACGGGGGGATCGAGCTGGTGGTCCTTCATCTGGGTGAAGGGGTGCCAGATGTGGGCGAGGTCGAAGGCGAGGCTGGCTTCGGGGGTCAGGGCGGTGGGCATGGCGGCCTCAGGACAGGACGTGCACGGGGAAGGGCAGGAAGGTGCGCAGGACCCGGGCGTTCTCCCCGGCCGCGGCGTGGCTGCCGTCCACCGCCGGGTTGAGGAACAGGGCGGGGAGGACCCACCCTCTCAGCATGAGCGCTTCGCAGGTGAGGAGGGTGTGGTTCAGGGTGCCCAGGCCCCCGGCGGCCACCAGCACGGCCGGGATGCGCAGCTCCGTGGCCCAGGCCAGGAAATGGCGGCCCGGGGCCAGGGGGACCATGACGCCGCCGGCCGGTTCAAGGAGCAGCCGGGCATGGGCCGGCTCGGGGGGACGCACCGTCCAGGCGGCCAAGGCATCCAGATCCAGGCTCCGGCCCTCCGCCTGGGCGGCGGCCATGGGGGACAGGGGTTCCCGCAGGAGGAGGCCGGTCTCGACGGTGATGCCGGGGCCCAGGACCCGGGGCGCGTCGGCTTCCGGGTCGGCCTCGGACCGGACGCCGGTCTGGAAGGGCTTGCGGTAGGTGACGGGGCCCCGTTCGGCCCAGGCCCGGGCGATGAGGGCGGCGAGGTGGGTCTTGCCCACGCCTGTGCCGGTGCCCAGGACCCAGAGGGGGGAGGGAAGGTCCTGCAGGTTCAAAGGAGCTCCTCGAGGGCGCGGAGGAGGCCGTCCACGTCGGCGTCGCGCAGATGGGCGCCGGTGGTGATGCGCAGCCTCGACCCGCCCGGGGGCACGGTGGGAGGGCGCACCGCGCGCACGTCGAAGCCCCGGGCCTGGAGGGAACCGGCCAGGGCCATGGCCCGGTCCTCGGAACCGGTGACCAACGGCACGATGGCCGAAGGCGCGGGGGGGAGGCCGAGAGCGGCCCGGATCCGGCCGGCGTGGGCCAGGGCCCGCTCCCGGCGCCAGGGTTCCGTCTGGGCCAGGCCCAGGGCCGCCAGCGCGGCGGCGGCCACCGGGGAGGGCAGCGCCGTGGAGAAGATGAAACCCCGGCACGTGTTCACCAGGTGCTCCCGCAGCCGGCGCTCGCAGGCCACGTAGGCCCCGAAGACTCCCAGGGCCTTGCCGAGGGTGCCCATGAGGAGGTGGGGGGACGCGCCCTGGTGTTCGGCCAGTCCCGCCCCGGTGGCGCCCAGGAGACCCGTGGCATGGGCCTCGTCCACCATGAGGAGGGCTTCGTGCCGGGCGCAGACCTCCATGAGGCCGGGCAGGTCGGCGGCATCGCCGTCCATGCTGAAGACGGCGTCCGTGACCACCAGGGCCAGGCCGGCGCCGCCCTGGCGCCGCCAGGCCCGGATCCGGGTGCCCAGATCCTCCAGATCGGCGTGGGCGAAGACCGCGACGCGAGCCCCGCCCGACCTGGCAAGCCTGCAGCCGTCCACGATGGAGGCATGGTTCAGCCGGTCCGAGAACACGCAGTCCCCCGGGCCCGCCACCAGGGCGGGCAGCAGGGTGGCGTTGCACTGGAAACCGGTGTTGAAGAGCAGCGCCGACTCCCGCCCCTTCCAGGCGGCCAGGGCCCCCTCCAGGGCGTCATGCACCGGGGAGGCGCCCCGCAGGAGCCGTGCCCCCCCCGCACCGGAACCGAAGTCCTGGGCGGCCAGGGCCGCGGCCGCGGCCAGGCGCGGGTCCCCCCGCAGGCCCAGGTAGTCGTTGGAGCTGAAATCCAGCCCCGCCGGGGGCAGGATGGTCCGCACCCGGCCCGCCGCCTCCCGTCCCCGGGCCGCGAGGGCCAGGCGCTGGGACCAGGGCACGGGAAGGGGTGTTGAAAACAATGGGAACCTTTCTATGGCGCGCGGCACATCTTGAACTTGTGAACCAGTCTGACCCCATGGACTTCCAGGAGGCAATGGGATGGGCTGGTGATAAGATGGAAGATCCCCCTGTCGCGGGGTTTTTTCGAGGATGCAGGCATGGAATCCAATTATGAAAGCAGGACGATCTTCGGCACCTCCCGGGTCGAGGAGCGGATCGCGTTCGTCCGCAGCGTATATCTCTGGCTCATGGCCGGCTTCGGCGTCGCCGCCGTGGGTGCCCTCAGCGCCCCCTACGTCATCAACGCGCTCATCGGGGTGGCAGGACGTTTCTTCTGGCTGCCCCTGATCATCGCGTTCTATGGAACGTTCATGTGGGCCCAGAAGGTCAGCCGGACCAGACCCCAGAACCGCTACGCCTATGCCGCCTTCACCTACGTGGCGGGCATCCTCGCGGGCCTGGCCATGGTCGCCACGGCCGCGACCCAGGCCTCGGGCCCGGGCATCGTCCTGGCCGCCCTCGCCATGACCGCGGCGGACTTCCTGGTGCTGAGCGCCTACGCCCTCGTCAGCAAGAAGGACTTCAGCTTCCTGGGCAGCTTCATCATGATGGGCCTCGGGGTGGCCTTCATCGGCATCCTCGTCGGCTTCTTCCTCCACGTGGCCATGCTCCAGATGCTGATCTCGGCGGTGATCGTCATCGCCTGCTCCGCCAAGATCCTCTACGACACCTCCGCGATGCTCCGGACCGGCGACTACGGTGACGCCGCCGGTTTCGCCCTCTCGCTCTTCATCAGCCTTCTCAACATCTTCCTCAACCTCCTCCGCCTCCTTTCCGGCGGCCGCCGGAACTGATCCGCCAAAAGGACACTCATGCTTCGCAACCTCCTCCTCGCCACCCTCTCCTTCGCCCTGGTCGCCCAGACCCCTGCTCCCCAGGCGGATCCGAAGGCCGCGCCCGCCCCTGCAGCCGCCCCGGCCCCCGCTCCGGCCCCGCAGCCCCACCCTGCCGCCGCGCCGGCCCACGCCATGACGCCCCCTCCGGCGGCCCCCGAAGGCCCGAAGGCCGACAAGGTCCTGGCCACCATCGGCAAGACGAAGGTCACGGAGGCGGAGTTCGAGCTCTTCCTGAACGTCTCCCTGCCCGAGCAGCAGCGCAAGCAGATGGCCCTCATGCCCGGTTCCAAGGACCAGTACCTCAAGCGCTTCCTGGAATACGAGGTCCTGGCCGCCAAGGCCCGCCGGGAAGGCATCGCCGGCACCCCCGACTACGCGAAGAAGATGAAGCTCATGGAGATGCAGGTCCTCATCCAGGCCCTCTTCGAGCGGGACGGCACGATGCTCAAGGAGAAGGCCGCCGTCAAGGACGAGGACGTCAAGGCCTACTTCGACAAGCACCCCGAGAAGTTCATGAAGCCCGAGTCCTTCTCCGCGCGCCACATCCTCATCAGCACCAAGGCCCAGGGCAAGGAGAAGGCCCGCACCGAGGACGAGGCCCAGGCCCGCATCAAGGAGGTCCAGTCGGCGCTGAAGGCGGGCAAGACCTTCGAAGAGGCGGCCAAGGAGTTCTCGGATGATCCGGGCAGCAAGGACAAGGGCGGCCTCTACGAGAACATGCCCTTCGGCCGCTTCGTGCCCGAGTTCGACAAGGCCGTGCGCGCCCAGGAGGCCGGGAAGGTCGGCGAACCCGTGAAGTCCACCTTCGGCTACCACCTCATCAAGGTGGAGAAGATCACCCCGGCCGTGGCCGAGACCTTCGAGGCCGCCAAGGAAACCGCCAAGCAGCAGCTCGGGGCCGAGCGCCAGGAAGCGGTCATGAAGAAGTACATGGAAGACGCCAAGAAGAAGGTCGGCTTCACCGAAGGCGACGCCCCCGCTCCCGCCCCCACCGCCAAGTCCAAGAAAGGCGCCAAATGAACCTCCGCGGGCTTTCGATCTTCTGCCTGCCCTGCATCCTCATGGGTGCGCCCGAGGTGCGGGAGGAGATCCTGGTGGTCGTCAACGGCCACATCATCACCCGCAGGGTTTTCCAACAGGCGGTTGAACAGGAGACCGCCGCCCTCTACCGCCAGTTCTCCGGCAAGGCGCTGGACGAGAAGCTCAAGGATGCCCGGGAGAAGACCCTCGCGGGCATGGTCGACAACTTCATCATCCAGGACAAGGCCGCCGACCTGAACATCACGGTCCGGGACGAGGACCTCCGCGGCTACGTGGAGGACATCAAGAAGCAGAACAATTTCGCCACGGACGCGGATTTCGAGCGGGCCTTGAAGGGTTCCCTGGGCTACGGCCTCGGGGCCTACATGACCCGGGCCAAGACGGACATGCAGAAGCAGGAGGTGCTCCGCCG
>Ga0316217_10000127_pt1 | contig 115454 bp, 85 predicted proteins | sample 1anoAmetaG_FD_203633 | JGI IMG/M metagenome (GOLD analysis project Ga0316217, IMG submission 203633) | Freshwater microbial communities from Trout Bog Lake, Wisconsin, USA - 1anoA | ecosystem: Environmental > Aquatic > Freshwater > Lake > Hypolimnion/Profundal zone | place: USA: Wisconsin... | reverse complement strand
GCTCAGGTCTATGACGGCACGGCCAAGTCGGTTTCAACCAGCACGCAACCTGCGGGCTTGACGGTCAACTTGACCTACAACGGACAACCGACCGCACCGACAGGCGCCGGGACTTACACCGTCGTCGCCACCGTCTCGGACGCCAACTACACCGGTTCCACCACTGGCACGTTGGTGGTCTCGAAGGGTTCAGCCGTCGTCTCCTTGGCTAGCTTGGCTCAGGTCTATGACGGCACGGCTAAGTCGGCTTCAAGCAGTACCCAACCGACGGGCCTGACAGTCAACTTGACCTACAACGGACAGTCGACCGCACCGACCAATGCCGGGACTTACGTCGTGGTTGGCACAGTGGCGGATGCGAACTACACCGGCAGCGCCACCAACACTCTGATGGTCTCGCAAGGTTCGGCCGTCGTGTCCTTGACCAGCCTGGCTCAGGCCTATGACGGCACGGCCAAGTCGGTTTCAAGCAGCACGCAACCTGCGGGCTTGACGGTCAACCTAACCTACGGCGGGCAACCAACCGCGCCGACCAGCGCCGGGACTTACACCGTCGTCGCCACCGTCTCGGACGCCAACTACACCGGTTCCACCACTGGCACGTTGGTGGTCTCGAAGGGTTCAGCCGTCGTGTCCTTGGCCAGCCTGGCTCAGAACTATGACGGCACGGCTAAGTCGGTTTCAAGCACTACCCAACCGGCAGGCTTGGCGGTCAACCTGACCTACAACGGGCAGCCGACCGCGCCGAGCAGCGCCGGGACTTACCTCGTGGTTGCCACTGTATCGGACGCCAATTACACCGGTTCAACCACTGGCACGTTGGTGGTCTCGAAGGGTTCAGCCGCAGTGTCTCTGGCCAATCTGGCTCAGGTCTATGACGGCACCGCCAAGTCGGTCCAAAGCAGCACCCAACCGACGGGCCTGACGGTCAACTTGATCTACAACGGACAGTCGACCGCGCCGACCAGCGCCGGGACTTACACCGTCGTCGCCACCGTCTCGGACGCCAACTACACCGGTTCCACCACCGGCACGCTCGTCGTCTCGAAGGGTTCAGCCGTCGTGTCCCTGGCCAGCCTGGCTCAGGCCTATGACGGCACGACCAAGTCGGTTTCAAGCATTACCCAACCGGCGGGCTTGACGGTCAACTTGACCTACAACGGGCAACCGACCGCGCCAACCAGCGCCGGGGCTTACGTCGTGGTCGCCACCGTCTCGGACGCCAACTACACCGGTTCCACTACCGGCACGCTCGTCGTCTCGAAGGGTTCGGCCGTCGTGTCTCTTGGCAGCCTAGCTCAGGTCTATGAGGGCACGGCCAAGTCGGTCCAAAGCAGCACGCAACCTGCGGGCCTGACGGTCAACCTAACCTACAACGGACAGCCGACCGCACCTACTAACGCCGGGACTTACGTCGTAGTTGGCACAGTGGCGGATGCTGACTACACCGGCAGCGCCACCAACACGCTGGTGGTCTCGCAAGGTCCGGCCGTCGTGTCCCTGACCAGCCTGGCTCAGGTCTATGACGGCACGGCCAAATCGGTTTCAACCAGCACGCAACCTGCGGGCCTGACGGTCAACCTAACCTACAACGGACAGCCGACCGCACCGATCAGCGCCGGGACTTACGTTGTGGTTGCCACCGTCTCGGACGCCAACTACACCGGTTCCACCACTGGCACGCTCACCGTCTCGAGGGGTTCAGCCGTCGTATCCCTGGCCAGCTTGGCACAGACCTATGACGGCACGGCCAAGACAGTCCCCAGCAGCACCCAACCGGCGGGCCTGACGGTTAACCTGACCTACAACGGACAGCCGACCGCGCCGATCAGCGCCGGGACTTACGTTGTGGTTGCCACCGTCTCGGACGCCAATTACACCGGTTCCACCACTGGCACGCTCACCGTCTCGAGGGGTTCAGCCGTCGTATCTCTGGCCAACCTCGCACAGACCTATGACGGCACGGCCAAGTCGGTCCCCAGCAGCACCCAACCGGCGGGCCTGACGGTCAATCTGACCTACAACGGCCAACCGACCGCGCCGACCAACGCCGGGACTTACGTCGTCGTTGCCACCGTATCGGACGCCAACTACACCGGTTCCACCACTGGCACGCTCGTCGTTTCCAAGGGTTCAGCCGTCGTATCTCTGGCCAACCTCGCACAGACCTATGACGGCATGGCTAAAACCGTCCAGAGCAGCACCCAACCAGCCGGTCTCTTGGTCAACCTGACCTACAACGGGCAATCGGCCGCTCCGACCCACAGCGGTACGTACGTGGTGGTTGGCACCATAGCGGATGCCAATTACACCGGGTCGAGCACTAGCACGCTAGTTATCTCAACAGATTCAGCCGTCGTTTCTCTGGCCAACCTGGTTCAGGTCTATGACGGCACGGCTAAGACGGTCCAAAGCACTACCCAGCCAGCGGGCTTGCCTGTCAACCTGACCTACAACGGGCAATCGAGCGCGCCGACCAATGCCGGAACTTATACTGTGGTGGCAACGATTTGCGGTTCGATTTACTCCGGAACTTGCGCCCAATCGTTAACCATCGCGCCAGCCAAGGCTACCGTGATTATGAGCCAGCTTACGCAAGTCTGGGACGGATCGCCAAAAAATGCACGAGTCAGGACGTTGCCGGGTAACCTCGCCGTCGACCTAAGCTACAACCGCCAGAGCCAAGCGCCAACCGATGAAGGCAGCTACGCTGTGCAAGCCACTGTCACGGATCCTAATTACACGGGGAGCGCCAATGGGACCCTTTCGATCATAGAGCAGGCCCAGGCGCTGGCGCTGTTCTGGCCCGCCACGACGAATACTGTGACTGTGGATCAAAGCAGCGATCTCGCAAACTGGACCCCGGTTGTGAACAGCACTGGCGAGGACGGCGGGGTAGTCTTTTCCAAACTGACCGGATCCCATTTCTTTCGGGCGTGGACTCCGGGCTGCAATGGTCCCCTTTACCTCCCGCTCACGATCCAACATTCGCAAGGGAGATAGAAGCCCAAGAACTTAAGCCCAAACGGAAACGGGGCAGGGATAATCCCCTGCCCCGTAATCGGGACGGCTTCTGGAGAGAGCGCACCAGCGGTGTCAGCTACACTGTGTGGTTCGCAGGGAATCCTTATCCGGAATCATCAGTTCAAGGATGCTATTCAGACTCGGACGGTTGCCCATTTCGTTCAGGCCGGCGGATTCCGAGTTTCTCCATCAGTTCATACAACGTGGGCCGACTAACCCCAAGCTCCGCAGCGGTTGGAGCAATCTTGCCGGCGTGTTTGCGCAACGCCTGGTTGATCATTTCTCTTTCTACCAATTCCCGCGCTTGTTTTAGGGTGGCGCCGGCCGGGGCCGACAAAGGATTGGATAACTCCAGATCCTCCACCGTTAACCGTTTGCCTTCCGCCATAATTACAGCTCGTTTCACCCGGTTCTCCAGTTCCCGAACATTGCCCGGCCAGGAGTGGGAAGCGAGAGCCTTCACCGATCCGGGATCAAAGGTCATATCCTCACGGCCAACGGCCGCAGCATTGCGACGAAGGAACTCCTGGGCCAGCAATCGAATATCCCCCTCCCGATCCCGGAGCGGAGGCAGGCTGATCTTGACGACTGCCAGGCGATAGTATAAGTCCTCGCGAAATCGTCCTTCCGCGAGTCCCCGATCAAGATCGGAGTTCGTAGCGGCGATCACCCGAGTGTTGACCTCTATCGGCTGCCGACCACCGACACGCTCAATGGTTTGCTCTTGGAGAAACCGCAAGAGCTTGACTTGGAGTGGAAGAGAGATTTCCCCGATTTCATCTAGAAAGAGAGTTCCACCGTCGGCGCTCTCGATCCGCCCTTTGCGCTGGGCATGAGCTCCGGTGAACGAGCCTTTTTCGTGTCCGAACAGCTCGCTTTCAAGCAGCGTCTCCGGAATGGCACTGCAATTAATCGGGACAAAAGGCCCATCCTTCCGGGGGCTGGAGCGGTGGATCGCCATAGCCGCTCGCTCCTTGCCGGTTCCACTTTCGCCCAAGATCAGGACCGGAGCGTCCGTGGTGGCCACTCTCCGGATTAAGTTGAACACGCTTTGCATCTGGGGGCTGGTGCCCAACATACCTTCGAATGACTCCCCTTGGAGTTGCTTCCGCAACTGATGGCATTGTCTTTCGAGGCCGGCGAGGTGGAAACTGCGTTTGAGAATGATCTTCAACTCGCCAAGTTCCACAGGCTTGGTCAGGAAATCAAAAGCGCCGGCGCCAATAGCCCTGAGGGCGACGTCTTTCTCGCCTTGGCCGGTGGCGATGATGACTTTCGCCATGCTGTTTTCCGCAAGCATCTCCGAGAGGGTCGCGAGGCCTTCCTCCGGGCCTCCAGGAGCAGGAGGAAGGCCAAGATCTAGTAGGACGACAGAGGGGGCGCGGTCTCTGAAGGCCTGCAGGGCGCTCAACCTATCGCCCGCCAGGTGTACGTCATAATCGTGGATCAAGGCCCACTTCAACTGGGCGCGAATTTCTTCGTCGTCGTCAACAATGAGAAGTTCAGGTTTCATTTGGACGCCCTTCAAGTTCACGAGGTTTTCCATGTTACGTCAAGCCAGTGGCAATAAGACGCGGAAAGTCGTGCCCTTGGCCTGAACACTCTCAACCTCGATCCGCCCTCGGTGAGCTTCCACAATCAATTTACAGTGGAACATCCCAATGCCAATCCCGCTCTTTTTGGTTGTTCGGAAGGGGCGAAAAAGGCTCTCCTGCAAAAACTCGGAACTCATGCCGCACCCGTTGTCAACCACTTCCAATACCGCCCAACCGTCGCGCTGAGTTGTTCCCACCTGAATTCGCCCGCCCGAGCCCATCGCTTCTCGCGCGTTAAGCACAAGATTGGTCAGAACTTTCTGGATTTGCAAGGGATCAACGCGCAGCTTGGGCACGGGGCGCAATTCCTTATGCACATCGACTCCCGGCACCTGATCCAGCCCCTTCAAAGACTCAGTCACCAACTCGTTCAAGTCGCACTCCACCAGGCAAATCGTCAATTCCTGCCGGATCAGGTTCAGCCGACTAATGAGTTCGTTGAGATGTGTTACCGTCTTGGAAATCCCCCGCAAAGCGTCCTGCCGGAAACTTGGGTCATCGAAATGGATCGGCAAGTTTTGGAGCATCAACGAGAGCGTGGAGGCGGTGTTCTTAAGGTCGTGAACAAAGAACGCCGACATCGCCTGGAATGCCTCCAGTTGTTTCGCCTGTGAAAGTCTCTGCGACAATCGAATATTCAAGAGGCTGGCGGCGGCCTGGTCGCTCACGGCCTTGAGCAGGTCAATGTCTTGAAGGGAAAACGGCACGCCGCCGACCCGATCGCCCAGCGCCATAAGGCCCAGCAGGTCGCCTCCGGCGATGAGAGGTACGCACAGCCGATTTCCACCATGGGGGAATTGATCGGGATTGGAGCGTCTCAGGGCGGCGGCCCAAACCTCCTTCGATGCGTCAAGATCGACCGGATCCGGATGCCTGCTCAAAGCGCTTATCACCTCGGCGGCGTCCGCAGCGTCAAGGATCAGGTGGCCGGCTTTGGCCTGGGAAAGGGAAGTTGAAGCGATGAAGGCGAGGCGCTCCGCTTTGTCATCAACCAGCCAAAGGGTCACCGAAAGGGTCTGGAAGACGTTGGAAACCAGCTTCACGACCGCGTCACATAATTCACCCTGCTCGACACGGCGGGCAGTACTTTCCGTAAACGTGCGCCAGACCGTGCGATAATCATAAAAGGGCCTTTGAAAATGGCGACTGACCAGGCGTTTAGTAAGCAACCGAACGCGGTCCGATAGCAATAAAATAGCCAATAGGACCAGGGCAACGAGAACGAGGAACGCTTGGACGTGAAAAGTGGCCCCGCCGTCGAGAACACCAATCAATTTGGCGAGCGCCCCGACGATTACCAAGTAAATTCCCGCCAGAAGCAGGGTGAAGGAACTGTGCAGAACGGATTGAGAAGGATAGACGCTGACCTCGAAATGACCGGCGCGCAAGAGCGTACGAGAGATGAGCAGGCAAGCCACCAGGAGTGCGACCGAGTTTACGGGCTGCAGGGATGGGTTAACGAGGCGGAAGACGAGCACCTCGCTGCTCGTATAGGCCCGCACGGCAAAGAGGACGCCCAGGCCCAGCACCATGAATTTTATCCGCCAGCGCATCGTGCCTACGGAAGCGCGGAATGTGCGCTCCAGGTTCATAAGCACTAAAACAGCACTGAGGAGGAACAGAAGGGTCAAGACCATCCCTGGCAACCCCAATCCGAACGCCCAGTGGTAACCGGAGTTGGACTGGTCAATTGCGACCAGCAGAGTATTCCAAAACAAGACGACGAGCCCGACCGGCGCCAAAAATGCCGTCCAGACCATCAAGCGCCACCGAGTCAGAGTTTCGCGGGGATTGCCCCGGGCATAGGTCAAACTGAAAGCGAGCCAGATGCCGGGCAGGAGAGCTAAGGCCGAAAAGCCCCACTTCTGCCAATACACAATCTGGTCGGGGAGCAAGGCATTAGCCGCCGATCCGGAGAAAACGCTTTCAACCGCCAGGACCGCCATGCCCGCCGCGAAGAGTCTGTGCGCGAGCAAGCGGCGCCCTGAAAAGGCCACACCGATGGCCATGGCGCCCGCAATGGCGGCACTGGAAAAGGCGAGGAAGGCGGGAGTGTCGAACATGATTAGGAGCGAATGGCCGAACCCCCGTTCATTTTAGCTCGGCGAGGACGCGTTTGGCTTCGTCGGCCAGTTTGGGTTGAACGCCGAAGGCCAAGGCCCGCTTCAAGGTTGTCTTACTGGAGGTCAGCTCTTTAACGTGATATTGAGCCAGTCCAAGGTAGCAGAGGAGGTCGGCATCTGGGTTCTGTCTACGGGCGCTGTCCTCGAGTAATTGCGCGCAACGGGCATAGTCGCCCCGATGGTAGACGACAATCCCGAGGGTCCTGGCGAGGAGCGCATCCTCAGGGAACGATTCGCGAGCTTTGGAGGCGAGAGTATAAGCCCGGCCTTCGTCACCGAGACGCTCGGCGCACAGCAGGGCCAGATTCCGAGTGGCCGGTACAAAGAGTGGATATCGCATCAGTATTCGCTCGTACAGCGCAGCAGCGTCTTTGAAACTGCCGCGCTGCTCCTGGATAAGGGCTGAGGCCATCAGAGCCGGGAGGTAGTTCGGGTCAGCGGTGAGGACCTTTTGGATTTCCGAAGCCATCCTTACGGCCTCGGCAGGGCTGGCGGCGGCGACACTCAAAGCAATAAATCGTTTCGCCTCCTCGATTTTTGGGGAAGGCGTCGCAGCGCGGGTGACGCTTTGCATGCTTGTCTGAGCTTCAGAGATGCGCCCCACAGAATAACAGGCCCAAGCGTAGTCGTAGAGAACCTCAAGATCGTTGGGGAATTTGCGGACACTTTCCCCAAGCAGGTTGACGGCCCATTGGTAATCACCGGACTGAAACACCAGATGGCCTAAAAGAAAGGAAACGCGAGCATCTTGCGGAGCGAGCGAGTGGGCTTCCTTGGCCAACGCCAACCCTTTCACCGGGTTATGCATGCGGTCCGAGTAGAATTCGGCTAATCGGAGCATTAATCGGGCGTTCTGCGGATTGCGTTTGAGGGCGGTCTCATACGTCTTGGCAGCCTGATCCAGGGCGCCGTCGCGTTCTTGGATAGCGGCGAGGCGAATCAGGGCGATGGGGTCGCCTGGGGTTTCACGAAGTCTTTTCTCGATTTCCGTCATGACTGCGGCGTTGGTTGTCTTCACGTCAATTTGGAGCAAGGCGAGCCGCCGGCGAGCTTCCTCTTTCCCCGGGAAGTCCAAGTCCGCTTGAAGGGCTTTCTGGAGGGCGATGCGCGCGGCTTCTTCCTCGCCGAGCATGTACTGGGTCATACCCAGGTGGTACTGGACTTCCGGGGCGTCGGGCAATTTGAAAGCGCTTTCTTGGAGCAGACCGACAGCGCGGGTGTATTCACCCCGCCGATAAAGAATCCAGCCAAGCGTATCCGCAGTGTAGCCGTCGTAGGGGGAGAGTTCTCTGGCGCGCTCGCCCAGTTTATAGGCTTTGTCTTGCTGATCGAGGTGTTCGGAATAAAGGCAGGCCAGGTTGTTGAGGGCGGCGGTGGCATTGGGAGTGATGGAGAGCACTTTCTCATACGCATCACGAGCGGCTGGAAACTCCTTGAGTTCATCATGGATCTGCCCGATCTGCATGAAGGCGGAGGCGTTATTGGTCTTAGCCGCCAGCCCGGCGAGGTCTTCGAGCGCCTGCTGGTATTTATTGCAGGACACGTAAAGTCGGGCGAGCATCATGTATGCGGTCTGTAGATTCGGGTTTAGTTCCAGGGCCCTTTTAAGGGCGGCCTCAGCCTGATCTAGGTGTGGCTTGGCAAGGGGGACATCGGCAAATTGAAGTTTGGGTGGGCCCGCAGAGGTCTTGGACTTGCCTGGAGCGACCAATCCCGCAGCCTGGGCCATATGCACATTCGCCTTCAGAAGCCAGGGCTCAGCGATGGCCGGGCTCCGCTCGATCTGCTTCTTAATTCGATCGAGGGCCGCAGCGTAATTCTTCTCCGACAAATCCAATTCCACGAGGTATTCGAGCGCCGGGAAATAATTCGGCGAGAGTTCGAGCGCCGCTTCAAACGCTTGACGAGCCTCGGGCTTACGATTTGCTTGCGCCAGGACGACCCCCGTGGACACGGGGAACTGGGGGTCTTTGGGGAATAATCCAGCCAAGTGGTGATAGATGGCGAGCGCCTGGTCCGGGGATTTTTGCATCCGATAAGCGGTTGCTAGCAACAAATACGCTTGCGTAAGGCGCGGTTGTTGCCGGGTCAGAGCGGACAGGGCTGCGATGGCTTGCGCGGTGTCGCCTCGCCGCAGGTCGAGTTCGGAGAGCAACAGAATCGCTTCCGGCAACTTGGAATCCACCCCCAGCGCCTGGTTCAACGCCACGATCGCCTTGCCGACGTCCCGATTGACAAGATGAGCCATAGCGAGGCGGTAGTACACCTGAGCTGCCCGGGGAAAAGCCTTGGACAATTTGTCGAAGTGGATTACCGCATTCGTGCCCTCGCCTCTTGCGAGCAAGAGGTTGCCTCTCATCATCAACGCATCATAGTTCATCGGATCTCGAGCCAGGACCCTCGTAAGGAAGCCGGAACATTCCTCATTTCTTTGCCCGTTGAAGGCGATTCGGGCAAGGAGATTCCACGCAGGCAGGTAATCGGGAGCCCCTTTGGTCATTTCTTCGAGCAGGGATGCCGCCTCATTAGTCGCTCCCATTTCATACTTGAAACTGGCGTAATGGAGGCGATGGTTCGAGCGTGGCGGAGAAAACTCAGCGGCGGCCTTGAGCGCCGGCTCAGCTTGCTTAAGATCCTTGCGAACGAGATAAATCGTGGCTAGGGCCGAGTAAGCCGCGCTCGATTTCGGATCCGACGCGAGAGCGGCCTTGAATTCGGCTTCGGCCGGTTCTAGTTTGCCTTCATGAAGATAAAGGAAACCGCGGGCGACTTTATAACCAGCGGAACCTCTTGACCATTGGGGGAGGGTTTCGATCCGCTGCCAGGTTTCCTGAACCTGGTTGGTCGAGGCGGCTGTTGATAATAAGAGCATCGCCTCTTCATTGGTGGGCTGTTGCTGAAAGACGCGAGCGGCTTCATTCCAAGCCGCATTGGGCTGGCCGAGGGACAGGTCGCTGAGGCCCAGCTTGAGACGCGCCTCAGCATTATCCGGCTGCAATCGAATGGCCTCTTGCAGGAAGGCATGGGCCTGGAGAAACCTGCCTTGGGCAAAGTAAAGGAGGCCCAGCTTGCTTATGGCTGTAGGATCGAGGGGCGCAAGCTTCCGGGCGGCCGTGTACTCGAGTTCGGCCCGGTCGTAGCGCTCGGCGGCGAAGTCCTCATTGGCTCGGGCCAGGTAGCGGGCTTGCTTGGACTTGCGCGAACATCCGGGACCAGCGATAAGGAGAACCAACAGCAAAGATACCCAGCAGCCCAAAGGCAGCCGGTCGGTCTTGATGCCTAGGCTCCAAGCCGAAAAAAAGGAAGAGGATGGGGAGTGCATGTTTTTGCTTCGGACTTTCGGTTCTTTGTGGTCAAATAGTCCTCTCATTGTTGTTTCGTTGCCGCTTCAACTCAGACCTGCGGAGCAGGTAGAGCAGCAGGAAGAACGGGATTAGGGACAGGGCGAAGAAGATCGGACCGCCGTGGTGGTGAATAGGAGAATCGATCATTTCCGGGCTTACGTTGACGCACAACTCGCCAATCACGAAGACGCGGAAGCCATTTCTCAAGAGCGCCAACGGGACGACCGCCAAGGAAAGCAGCCACCGCCGTGAGGACGTCTTAAGGAAAAGGTAACCGGCGATCAGGCTGGTGATGAACAGGACGAGGCTGGAGTGGATCCCACTGCATTGCGGGGCGACTTGGAGGGCAAAACCGGGCAATTGAAATTCCAGGCCTCGCCGAATCAGCGGCATCCCGAACATTTTGAAAAACATGTGGGCTGCATCCGCCGAACCGTACTGAAAGAATGTCTCGATGGCGCTTCGGACGGTTGTCGGGAACGGGATTAGGAACAGCAGAAAAGCGGCGGGGAACGCCACCTGTTCAAGGGTTCGAACGCCGAGGTCCGTAAGACCAATCGCCGTCAGAAAACACAGAAACGCAAGCACCATCAAGGCCAGATAGTCTTCCCTGGCGGGCGTCCACCCCGCGTGAACGGCGGACCAGTAGATCCCGAGCACAGCGAGCCCCGCGAGGAGTGGCATGAGGGCCAGGCGCCACGCGGGCCCGCTATCCGAAGCCAGATTCAACGGCCGGGTCCGAACAAGATAGGCGCTGATAAAGGGTACCAGCAGGATATGGGAATAGAGGTCGCTTTGCAGCGCCATCCGGATCAGGTCGTAGAGAGGTTTGGCGAAGGCCGCGGCCAGCATCGCCGCCATTACCACAAACCCTTTTATCCGGCGACGGCGCGCGCGCCGAGTGTGGTCGATAGATTCGGGCGGCGCGCTGGGGATAACCCGAACAGGATGATCAACGATTGGAACTGATTTGGGTCTTTCCATTTGTAAACTCCCGTGATGCTAGGCCGTAACAGCGCCGTTGAACAGAGAATAGGAGCGAGGGATCTACGCGGGGCCAAATGAGCAACGCACGGCCATGGAGTGAGCGCGAACTTTGGAGCCCGCGTGGCAGAACTCGCTTTTTCAGGAGCGCCAACCGAGGTTATTCTCCCGGCGAGACGAGGAATAGGACGGAGGCGGAAAAACTCAAAAACGATAGCCCAATTCCACCCCAACCTGGGTGCTGGTATAGGTGTAGCCCCCCTGGCTGGACGAATTCTCGCTGACTTGGTAAAGCAGGGAGGCGGTTCCGCGTTTGAAAAACGGCGCGCTTAGACGAACATTCACGAAGGTGTAGTGGTCGGTGCGGCTCGTGCTCAAAGTGGAGGTAGTCGCCACATAGTTTACATCACGATAACCGCCCAAAAGGCCCAGGGTGAGCTTCTGGAGCAGCCGCTGATGGAAGTCCGCACTCACTTCGGTGGTTTCAGAGAGCTGGCTTTGAAAATAGGACGGGCTGACCAATCGGCTGGCGGTCAACGATAGGGTCGTCACATCAAAAGGTTGGTAGATGGCGGATACGGAAAAGATAGGATTGATCAAATCCGGTTGGTTACCGCTCAGAAACTGCCGATCGTCGCCGCCAACACTGGCAACCAAGTTTAACTTATCAGTCGTACGCCAATTGATCCTTCCCTGGAGTTGTTCGGAGGTGATTTCGGAGCTGGTGCTACTGGTTAATTCAGTATAGCCCCCACCGACGCCCAGGGCGACGCCGAGCCTGGGCAAAAGCTGATAATTCAGCCAGTCCATGCTCGACCAGTCGCGCGTGTCCTGAAAGGACAGCGCCACGGAATTTCCTCCGACAACCTGCCAGTACTGGCTTTGGCCGGCAGAATTATCACCAATAAACTGGAAATTCTGGCTCAGACTCAGCTCCAGGGAGAGCTTCTCGTTGAACTGATAGCCAGCGCTGAGCGAGGTTCGGTAATTCTCCGTGCTGGTTTGACTACCTGTCTCGATCAGCGGTTGGTCCGAAGTGAAGTAACTCTGAGACAATCCGAAAGTCCAGTCCCGGTAAGCAGTCGCGCCCGTGAGCGAGACCGATTGATCGATCACGTTTCGGAACTGGCTGCTCGAATACATGAAAAAAGACGGAGTATAGTCGAGATTCCAGTGCGGCCCCAATCCAAAGAGCATGCCCGGATAAAACTCGTTAATGGCGGTGGTCGTGCGTTGGCCGGGCCGGGAGGGTACGCCGTCGCCGTAAAGAAACCGGTAGAGAGCGTGGGGTCGGAAGTTTACGGGGCCCCATTGCCAGAACGGTCCTAAAGCGGAGGTCTGCGCCTCCCCCAGGGATGACGCCTCGAGAAACTGGTTGGTCCGGCCATTAGAGACGTTGGGAGGCCTCCCGGAAAAGTCCAGCGGTGGTGGCGCGATGACCCCCTGCGCGGCGGCGCCGGTCACAAAAGCAAACGAACTCAGCGCGGCGCAGCCGCACCCGATAGCTGGAGATAGCTTCCGAGGCATAGATAGTTGGAAATGGTCAGTAACTGGTGACTGGGATTAACAGCAAAGTGTCGAAATAGCAAGGTTCTATCACGGACGCGGAGTAACCCAGCGTTGGTCCAAGAACTAATCCGGGCACTCCTGTTGTTGCACGGTCTTAACTCCCCACGGAGCCGACGTAGGCCATCCTAAAGTGTCTAAGGATCTGCGTCACCGTCTGGACTAATTCCCCCAAGTGGCCGGAACGGGGCGCGCCCCGGGGAAATTCTCCACTTCAGGACGCGGCAGGGGCGCGGATCGCCACGCCCTGAGCGCGGCGGCCAAGGCCTGCTCGACGGGACGGATTTTGACTCCGGTACTCAAGAGCTTGGAAACATCGAGAATGCAGCTCGACCTCGGCGCCCGGGCGCCCTCGGCGTAAAATTCCTCGTCATCGGCCCAATAATCAAAAGGGCGGGTGGGCTCGATGAACCGTTGAATCATCTCGACTACCTGGCGGGTGGTCACTACCCCCGGATTGGTCATATTATAGGTGCCGAACGGCGCCCGGCATTCCCAGAGGTCAAGACACGCTTTCACAAAGTCATCCACATGCGAGAGCGAAGTCACATGATCATAAACCTTGCGGTAGCGCTGCAGCTTGGAGAGCAGGTTGCAAGGTTCATCGTCATCTCCAAAAGGAAGGCGGGGCCGCCAGACGTAACACCCGGCGTAATCCTGTAATGCCTCCTCCGCCAACACCTTGGTTCCGCCGCAGAAGCTGCAAGGGAGGTTCCGAAACGAGGCGTTCGGCTCGTCAAACTCAGTAAATCCGAAGAACCGCTCCGGATGGAGATCCAGCAGGCGCCGAAGCTCGGGTTGATTCAGGTCCTTGACGGTGCGGATCCGTCCATCCACAAACACGCGGGCACCGGAATAGATACACCCCGAGGAAACGTGCCCCCAGGGCGTATTAGTCGCCAAGCAGACCCGCGCGACGGTCTGAGGTAAAAGGGTATTGGCCTGGAAGGTGACCATTCGTTCCTCCTCGCAGGCGTCCACATTGGGCTTGCCGGAGTACTCGGCCGCGTTGATGACAAACTCGGGCTTGATCTTGCGCACGTAGGGAAGGAGCAAGCCCATCTGTCCATAGTCGAACGCTCGACGGGCCAAGGGAATAAAGGCGTACTCGCGCCTTCGCAGCTCGCGCGCAAAGGCTCGACCGACATACCCCGTGGCACCTAAGAGAAGTATCATGATCGACGACCGTTCACATCAAACCTAAGCAGTAATCATACCAATGGTGAATTCAGACATAGACACTTTTACAAGTCATTGTACTGACACATCTTACAGTTACGCTATTCTAAACCCACCTTCACGGGCCTGAAAGCCGATGTGTAAGGTTCTCCGGCACCTCCAAACTCGGTTTGTTTGTAAGTATCCATTTTCAAATAACTTACACATAAAACTGAAGCTGTTTCCAAAACCGTCGCTTTTCAGCGTCGACTTTAACAATTAAGCGACAAAGACGTGGAGATCCTGGTCAAAACAGAGCGGGGCCTCCTCCCCCGAGCTCTCTCCTCCAAAGGAGGCGAGGGAGGAACACGATCAGTGAGGATGAAAAAGGAGCCGGGCGTAAAGATACGCGACGCCTTCGCTGACAACGTCGGTAAAGCCATCGATGTTCCTCCACCACTGCCGGGAGTCATATTTATCGGGCGGATGGGAGATAATACCCACCCTGATCTTGGGCCCCAACGCCTTCTCAAAGAGGAGGCGAGTCCTTCGGGAATGGGGGCCGAGGGAGAAGATGTTCACGGCGCGGATCGCAATGCCCGTTTCATCGAGCCATTGCTTGAACGCCACTGCGGACGAATAAGTGCGATCTCGCTCCACTCTCCGGCTCGGCGGCACGATCACCATCCGATTGGTCGCGAGCCCCATGCACGCCAAGGTCGCGACGGTAACCTCCGCCAGGGTTTGGTATCGTTCATCAACCCACCAATCAGGCAAAGAGTGAGCTGAAGCGACCAAGGCCCGATAACTACCATGGTTGAACTCGGCGATCACGCCCGGCATGGCATAATCCGGCATCCATCCCTCCACCACGAGCACATCGGCGGTGACTGGCTCTGTCACAGATAGGAATCCATCCACGGACGGAAGAACCAGCGCGAGCGCGCCCAACAAAGAAAACCCGAAGAGGCCCCAGAAATGCCAGGTCGGTATCCAGCATTCTTGGCGGGAGAACCAGAACCCTGAGGGAGGCGGCGCTGAAGAATGAAGATGGCCGTTTGTTTTCAATTAGAGCGATCGAGAAGTTTTTTTCGCGTTAGGCTCCATTTAGCTCAAGTTCCCCGCATAATTGAAGGGCGCTCGATTGGGCAGAGTTCTGCCACCTTTCCAGGGTGCTAAGACCACTCGACCCGCAGCTATCGGAGGTCCGCGCTTCGCTCCGACCTCCGGCTGCCTTCTATGAGCCCTCCGGGTTAAGAGGGAGGCCATCAGACGCTTTAAAAGGCACAAGCCTTGCCATACTTACAACCACCGCCAAGCCCCAGGCAACGCTTAGGCCAGCTACCATGAGGCAACCAGTCAACCTCCCCCATAGATGATGGACCACCCCGATGGGCAACACCAAAGCCGCGAGGAGGAGCGCCTCGGCCATATTCCTTGCACGGGGACGCCAGGAAAGCGCCCCGGTCGAGACCCGCACCATCCAGCCCTGGTAAGCCAAGAGGAGCCAGGCAACACCGCCAAACGAGAATCCGTACCATAGCAGGTGACATGCTCTAATGTGGTGCCCGGCCACAGATCCGAGCGAGACCTGCAAGCCCTCGAACATCACCGCCGCCTCGCCCCGGTCGTTGGTGAACGAGTCCAAAAACATGTGCGTCCAGGTACCGATCAATATTGAGAGGACAACGAGGGGCGGTGACCCAAAAATGAGGAGACGAAGTGGTTGAAAGACAGCCTGATAGGCGCCGGGAACGAGGCGAAGTATCCACTCGCGGCTGATTGCAAACAACCCAGCTAACAGCAACCCCACGGGAAGGCAAAACAGGAAGGAACCCACCAATCGGTGTGCCAGGGCGTCCGCGCCCAGCCAGCTAAAGGCGTACCCGGCATCCGGGCAGAGGCTCCCAATAACCAGCGCCGGAAGACTTAGAAACCGAGGACAAAACCGCCTCAAGGGTAAGACCGCCGCGGGATGAGCGAGAGGAAAGGGCATGCGGAACCACTAAATGAAACAAAGGCGCGAAGAATGAACAGAAGCGGAGGGTCCGCTATAGCCACACACTTTCCGATCGATTCGAGGCCGGAACCTCCTCACCCCGGCGCTCTCCTCCCGAGGAGGAGAGGGAGAAGAAGTCAAGCCTTCCAGACCTGGCCGGGTTTAGTTTTGATGGTGGCCATGGCGTTGCGGGTGTCCACGATGCAATCGGCCCAGGTCGCCAGTTGACAATAATCAACTACTCGGTGGTTGGTAGCAATGAGCGCCACGTCGTTGCTGGCGATGACCTTCCGCTCCCAAGCCACCGACCGCGTCCCGGCCCAATGCGGGTGCTCGCGCGTCGGCCGGACCACCGGCACGTAGGGGTCGTAATAGCTCACCTCGGCACCCAGTTTCTTGAGGTGATCCATCAGCACATAGCTGGGCGATTCGCGATCGTCATCCACATTGGGCTTATAGGCCAAACCGAGGACCAGGACCTTGGAGCCGTTGACGGACTTGCGCCGGGCGTTGAGGGCGGCGCCGAGGCGCTGGATCACGTAATCCGGCATGGCGGTATTGACCTCGCCTGCCAACTCGATGAAGCGGGTGTGCTGGCCGTATTCACGCGCCTTCCAGGTAAGGTAAAAGGGGTCAATCGGGATGCAGTGCCCGCCCAGGCCAGGACCAGGGTAGAAGGGCATGAACCCGAACGGTTTGGTCTTGGCGGCATTGATGACCTCCCAGACGTCGATACCCATGGCGTCATAAACCACCTTCAACTCGTTGACGAGAGCGATATTAATACCGCGGAAGGTGTTTTCGAGGATCTTGGTGGCCTCGGCGGCGCGGCAAGACGAGACGGGCACGAGAGTCCGGATGGCCTTGCCATAGAGCCCCTTGGCGCGTTCGAGACAAGCGGGTGTGAACCCACCAATAACCTTCGGGATCAAAGCCACCTTGCTGTCCGGGTTGCCCGGGTCCTCGCGTTCGGGCGAGAAGGCCAGATGGAAGTCCACACCAGCCTTGAGTCCCGACCCGGCTTCGAGCACTTCGCGCAAATCTTCATCCGTCGTGCCTGGATAGGTCGTCGATTCCAGCACTACCAGCGTCCCTTTCTGGAGATGCGGCGCGAGGCTTTTGCCGGTGTTGACGATGTAGGAAATGTCCGGCTCGCGGTTCTTATTGAGCGGGGTAGGCACGCAGATAATGACCGCGCCAACCCCTTTGATCTTGGCGAAGTCGTTGGACGCAAGGAACTTCCCGGCTTGAGTCAACCGGCCGATGGCCTCGGACTCGATATGTTTGATATAGCTCTCGCCCCGGTTGATGGCGCCCACCTTGGCGGGATCAATATCCAAGCCGATGACATCGACGCCCGAACGCGCGAATTGGAGGGCGAGCGGCAGCCCGACGTAGCCCATGCCGATAATGGCCAAGCTCTGACCTGACGCTTTAGGAGTGATTGCTGGTGTTCTCTTTCTAGTGGATTTTTTCATAGTTGCTTTAGGCAAAAGGGGGTTATAGGAAGAAACCGGAGATCTTCGGGAACCAAGGCGCTAGGAGCGGCCTCCCGGGGGCTCTGTGGGAGTTCAGTTCGGTTCGGAACGTCACCGTCTCAGGCCTCGCACCGCCCGGTTTCGGCGCCGCTACGAGCCGCGATTTCTGGTTCGGAGCTTGGCATGGGCGCTCCCTCCAAGACGATGCGGCCGGGAAAACGCTTTTCGAGACCAGCGGGATCATCCAATTCGCCTAGCATTTTCCGGTACTGGCGAGGCAAGAGTGAAGCCAAGACCCATTTGAAAACCGGGTTGATATGAAGAAAGGCGGGCGTCCGCACGATCTTGCACCCCCTCGCCAAGTAAAACCCGTCCACCCCCTTGCCGCCGTCGTACTTGTAAGGGCCGACGTAGACTTGTTCAACTCCGGCGCATTGGGAGGCGGCCTTCCTGACCGTGTGGAGCATGAGGCTGGTAGCATGCCGCTTCAGCGCTTCACTCGTGCAAAACACGGTGGAGTAAAGAAAGACATTTTCTACCCACTTTGAAATGCTCACGACGGCTAGTTCGCCACCACGGTATCCTCCCAGGACAACCGCTTTCGGAAAACGGTAGAGGCCATCCGTCCACGAGGAAAAGCACCTGGCATGCCGCCGCGCCGACTTATATCTGTAACCAGTCCGTCGGTAGAAATCCAGGTAAACCGGGTAAGCCTTCTCTTTGAATTCCTGTGGGTCGGTCACAGGCCAGATGCTGAATTCAGTTGCCGCCAACTTGACCTGTTTGCGCACTCCACCCCAATCCGGAGACGCCAACGAATAATCGGGGTTGACGTCAAACATGAGTAGGCTCAAGAACGAATTACCCTTTTCCCCTTCATCCACCCGGTACTGAAAAGCCGTCCACGGCCCGGCCGCCGGGGGCGCAACGGAGTTGGCTGGATAACGCTTAGTGAGAAGGACCGGCCTAAAGAAGAACGGGCGTACTTGGCGCCAAAAATGACCATTCTCCCCAACAATCTTCTCCCCTTGACCCGACTCGAAGGCCGCGTATTCCGCAAAGCTCATGCGCTGCCATTCGATGCTCAATTCAACCTCCTGGCCGCGCGGCGCAGCATCGCGCGCACACGGCTACTGCTCACCGCGCGCCGGTAAAGGAATCTCGCCGCTCCATTGCTGAAATATACCCGAGCTTCCGGCAGCAGAACCGGGGCGCCGCCGTAGCCGAGCAGAAAAAAGTCTCGCCTCTTCTTTTGCTCCTCAGTCGGCGGCTCGCCACGCAGCAGAGTCTCGGCCGTATCTCGGCTCATCGCCAGGCAATCGAACCGTTTATACCCCCGCTGCTGGGACCACTCGATCGCATCGAACATCACCAGTTGATTCGGATGCCGCTCGCGATACGCCCCAGACCAACCCTTCTTCCAAAAGGTCACCCGATTCCCAAACGTGAGACAGATGGCCCCGGCAACCGCCTCCCCTTCGCATTCAGCCAAGGAAAGCCGAATGCGCTGTTCGGCATGGAAAGTCTTCCAGATCTCCCTGAGGATCTCGACCGAGCCGGGCGAGGGCCGGGTCTGCTGCCGATCACAGGTCGCCACCATCATCCGAAAAAAAGCTTCCAAGTCTTGCTCGGCGCCCTCCCGGATCGTTACGCCTCTCTTCTGCGCCCGCTTTAATTCCAGAATCGTCGTCCTTCGCATCCCCTCCCTGATTTTCTCCATACCGGCAGACAAATCCACAACCAGCGTCGCATCAATAACTTGCGTCAGACAATTCGGAAAAAACGGCGGACCACGCAGCAACGCTTGCTGGCATCCGTCCTCGTCGGGAGGCTGCACGATGACCGCCCTCAAATGGTGGGTTTTTGCCGTCGCGATAAGCGTATCAAGCATAAAACCAGCCAAGTCTTGCCGATCGAGATCGAGCACCGGACCCTTGGAGATATACCCAATGCTCCCGAACCGGGTGCCCTTGGCCATTACCTGATATCCACCAATCACCTTACCATCCCGTGTCATCACCACGCGTATGGGCTGCCACCCCTCGGCCACCTTCGCGCGAGCCCACAGACTGGTTTGCTGGAATTGGCCCTGGCGCGTGGATTCAAGAAAACCATCCCACCCGTTGTCTGCTAACTGCACCGAGAGCCAAGCGGTGACGACGCCCCCCTGCATCTCCCGTGCCTCCACCGCCACATAATGGCTAGGCACTTGCCCCTGGCTCAAAGCGACGCTCTTGTTAGTCATAACAAAGAACCACGCCTGCGTGCTGTACCGGGGCAAAAGCGCCCCAAACCAAGAAAATCTCCGCCATTTGAATCCCCCTGCCCGGAGGTTAAATCTTGGGCCGCCCCTCGATCGTCGACCCTCTACCCTTTAGAGACGAAAAGGGCAGGCTGATGCCAGCCTGCCCTACAACACTCAAAACGGTTGAAAACCTGCAATCTACTTCTTGATGAACCGACGGGTGCCAGTGATGCCCAGCATCCCGAGACCGAGAAGCATCGCGGTCAGACCGCCATCGGGAACAAGCACCAACATCGGTTGTGACTCTGTGCCATTGGCATTGAACATAAGCAACTCATCAACCCCCTGCGCTCCGCCGTCGAGCGCCTGCGCCCCGGCCAATGTCCCGCCAAACGCATTCTCCGCAGGGATCAAAAACGTGTTAATGCCCGCCGTGTAATACACGTGCTGGCCCTGCAACTCCCATATAGCGTTCTGCAACTCCTGAGCCGACAATGCGCGGCCGGTACCGGGAGTATAATCATAGCCCGCCAACGTGCCTTGAGCGAATTGCTTGTAGAGCCAGGCAGTCCCTTTCGTCACCACGTCAGGAGTCAGTGTAGCGAAGAGCGGGTTATTCTGAACGTCGATGGAAGTGGAGATGCAAAAGGACTCAATCCCGAAGTTGTGGGTTGCCACCGGAGCGTAGGCGTTATATAAGGCATTAAAAGCCGCATCAGTTCCCGGTCCGATTGCGGTAGCCGTCGTGGAATTGATCGTAAACTCGCCGCCAGGCCAAGTTCGATAAACGCCCGAGTCCCAGGTCACATTGACAGGAATGGGCAAAGCGAAGGACTGCTGCACCGCCACCAACCCGCCCAACACCGCTAACATATTCAGTTTTTTCATATTATTATATTTGGTTCGATTTTCAACCGTATCCGCCCCAAATATAGCTAGTGTCGTGCCAAGAATTAAGACCACCTCAGAAATACTGTTCAGTCAAGACGTAAGTTGCTCTAAATAAATCACTTACAAAATTCTATATTCTTAGAATCATCGCCTCGCCCGGCGGCCTCCAAGCCTGGCAAATGTAAGCCTTTCCGCCAATGCTCGCCAAGGACAACCGCTTTCAATTCATAAGTCATTGATTACACTACTGTTATACACATAGTATCTGAGTGTTAAGAATTCCGACGATTTAGCGCTTTTTCACGCTCAGCTCCAGACGAAGGAACGGGGCTTTCGGACCCGGCAAGGATCGCCGATTGAGCAGGCGATTGAGCGCCTGCCGGAAGGCAATCAGCGCCTTCAGCGGCAGGGGGAATTGCCGCCAGACCAGTCTCTCCGCCGCCCGGGGGTGTTACCAGCACCCCGATAGCCGGGGTAAGCCTAAGAGGCTGGTGAAGCCCTCGGGTCAGAACTCGGCGGACGGTGCCGAGAGTGGACCGGAGTTGTTCCGCGACCGGGAGAAGACGCCAGCAATGCCAGAGGGCCAACCCTTCGAACCGAGTGACCGGCAGTCCCAAAAGACGCGTCACCAATCGTCGTCCCCAAACGGCCCCCTTTTTCGCGAGCAAGCCAGACTGCGACTTGACCAGTTTCCAATTCTCTGCTGGTTGTAACGTTAAATAACCTGCGGCAACCGCCCCCGCAACGACCTCACGGCCACGCTCCGTGCGCGCTACCACCAAAGAAAAGCCTGGCTTCTCCCCGTCAGGCGCCTCATACCAAGGATCGCCGCAACTGATATCGGCTAATTCTCCAGTCCCATCCGGCCAAAGCTGTACCGACCAGGGACGGAACGCTTGGAGGAACGTCCAGCTTTCCTGGTAGGTCAACTTCAGACAAGGCTCGGCGGAGCCAGAAAGGGTCGGCGCGAAGTGTCCGGGCCACCCACGCCCACGGTAGCGCAGTCGAGCCACCGAACGGGGCTCAACCCCGAGTTTCTCCAGCAATGCCGCCGTTCCGCTCGTGGACGGACTCTCGGCGCAGAAAAAAGAGAGCGCCAAGCCCACCTTCCTATCTAACTCAGGGCGCAACGTTCGGGCATTGCAGAGCGCGGCGATTTCGGCGGGCCGGCCAATGATCGCGCAGGGCGCGGGAGCCGCTTCGACCAACCCGAGACCATTGCATACGGATGCCGGCGAGTAGCGTGAACCGCAGGCGTTCAACAGTTCCTCGCGGGTGCGACTCAGGCGAGTACGATTGCGAATCGGGTCGTTCGGGTCCTCGGCGATGTGCAGCACCCCATGCATTTTCAACACTTCAACGCAGTACGCCCCGATCGCCGTGAGAGCGCCGCCGGAGGATCCCTGGAAACGGATCTCGGGGTCCGTCGCGTGCCCTTCCCAAATCTCCACCACCGGTCCCCATTCCCTCGTGAATGCGTCTTCGGATCCCTGAACTGGACGGCGAAAATTAGTCTGGACCGCCGGGCAGACATCCAGGCACTGGCGGCACGATGCGCAGTCCGCGACACCGACTACAGGACGGATGCCTTCAGCAATGAAATCCAGCAGCTTGACCCCCTGCTGGGGGCAAACGTACGCGCAGGCGCCGCACCCGAGACACAGGCGCCAGCGGGCAACATCCGCCACTGTTCTTAGCTTGAGGCTCACTTCGGTGCTCTTGACATGATATCCTTGAATCGCCCGGTCGAAAACAAGCCGAGAACCGCTTCCCTGATCCCGGGCATTCGTTCCTTCAGTTCGCGCCGCAACGACTCCTTGTCTTTCAGCGCCGCGTCAAGGGAAGTCAGGACCTGATGCTGGTCCATCTCGCGCAGGTCCAACACGCGCGATCCACCCCCAACTGATTCAAGAACACCGGCAAATTTCCGGCTGTAGGCAAGCCCCACCGCCGGCACGCATTGCGAGAGGGCCGCAATGCAGGCGTGCATGCGCGAACCGAGAAAGAAATCGCATTGTCCGATGACCCACTTGATTTCATGTTGGTCAAAATTGCCTTCGGGATAATGGAGGGCCCCTTTGAAGGTCTCGCCCAACTCGGACATAATGCGACGGCAGGCCGGGACATCACTTTCGGAATCCTCTTCATCGCCGAACACATGCGGAATCAGGAGGACCTGGCAACCTTGGCTGCCGATCAGAAAGTCGAGTATCGCCCGCACGACTGAAGGATAGTCGTCCTTGAGTCCGAACATGTTATTCCGGCGATAGCCTCCCATGTAAAGCAACCCGCTCACGTTGAACCCGACGATCTGGCCCCTTAGCTTCAGGCGCGTCAGCCACTCCTGAACCGCCCCAGCCGGCGGTGAAGGTTCCAAAGCGAACCCCATGTCGTAACCGAACTTGACCCGCGGATCGCTCCTGCCTAGCAAGTCGCTTACTACTTTGAGCCCCTCCTGGTCCCGGGAATAAACGCACTCCGCCCGGCGCAGAATGTAACGCGCGATACTCCGGGAGGCGCGGCTCTTGAACGGACCGTAGGTCTGCGGCAGCAAGATCAACGGCTTCCCCAGCCACAGCACCAAAACCTGCGGCAGCGCCACATAAAGCAACCGCACCATCCCGTAGATGTCGCTAAAGCTATCCCCGCCTGCGATCGAGGTGATCAGGTCGGCCTGCGCCACCGCCTCCAAGCTAGCATTGCCGGAAAGCACCCGGCGCCGCAGACGGCTGCAAGGCAGCACCTTCATCACCCACGCCGTCAGTAACAACCGGGCAATGTTGTTCTTCAACCAACACTTCTTGGAAAAGCGAAGGTTGACCAATGGCACCGCCACCGTGCGGCCCTCAAACTGCTCTTCGGTGACAACCGCCTCCACTCCGTAATCCAACAATGCGACTCGCGCGGTGGAAGCCGCGTGATACACCGAGGCCATCGTACCAGAGGCCAACGCGCTGAGCCCCAGATTTCCCGAACCGAAGCTCGCTCCCAGGACCAACACCTGCGCCGACGCCTCTGCCGGGGCCGAATCGAGCCCGGCCATGGGCCGCGGAACCGCGCTTGCCGGATCGGCTCGCATCACAAGGACTCACCTGAAGTTGCCAGGCCCAAACTCGGTCCGGCCTTTCCAGCCACGGCGCGCGCTCCACTTCCCGCGCCCGCGTTCTTCTTGGTGAAGGCCCGATAGTCGTCCGACATGAAGAGAAACCCCGAGTCAATCAATTCCTCCGCGCGGCCAAATTTGGTTGCGGTCGCCCGCTTGATCTGGAAATCCGACTGGCTCGCGACCAGGCTCAGGAGATCTCCGTAGCCTTTGCCGTTGGAGGGAAACGCGGCGCGGTTTTGCCGGCTCGTCTCCTGGGCGTTGCTCGTCAGCTTATAGTGTCGCAACAGACACGAGATATCGGCCAACCGCGCGCGGTTCACAAAATGAACATGCGGGAACAGTTCCAATCCACGCCCCGGGCGGAATAGCGAATGCTTGGTGAGCAGCGGGTCGATGCCGTAAAGCGTCTTGCGAATGCCTCCAAAACAAAGCGCGGTAGACTCGTAACCGATGCGGTTTTGGTTGCCATAAAGAGCCGCCAGTTTCGACGCTCGGTAGCCCTCCTTCCTCACCTCCGAAAGGTCGTAATAACCATAGACCTCCTTCACGTCTTCCTCCCGCTTGTGCTCCAATTGCGACCAGGGCTTCTCCGCGAACAAGTCGAGCATTTGCGTGACCACCGCGGTGTAGCCTTTGCTGTTCAAGTACTCCAGGATCCGCTGCACCTTGAAACACTCCGAATACGGATAGTCGAAGAACTCATCAATATCCACGTCTAGACACCACCCCCCCCGCACCGTCCGTTCCGCCAGGTGTCGCTTGAACGAAGCCTGGTAGGTCTCGACCGGCAGTGTGCATCGGTAGATCGTAACATTCTCAAACGCCGCCGCGATTTCAACCGTCTTGTCATCAGAACCGTTATCGAGCAGGAATAGGTGTCTAAACCCCATTTCCGTGTAGTGCTCGATGAATGACCGCAAATAGAACTCTCCATTCCTAACCAGGCACGTAACCGCCGCTTCGTTGGATTCCAGTCGGCACCACTTAGGCCCCCGGATGTGCTTCACGAAAAACGGCAGCACCCCCTCGCGGACCCCTCGCCTCCAGCCCTCAGGCACCCATCGTTTAAGTAATAACTGAACGCTCATACGTTTGCTCGTCGCTATGCGCACCCGGCCGCGAGGCCTGTCCCCCGGCGGCTCTCATTAATGCCCTTCGCTCCGCGCCGCCCAGGCTTCGAACCCGACCACGCCGGGACAACGGCGCCACAATTCCATGAACGCCTCCAGGGCAAACAACCGGCATATGGACAGGTAAATCGCCACTCCGCCGGCCAACTGGGCCGCGAGCATCAGGGCATTGCTCTCCCAGTGAGGGATCTGGATGCAGTGAACCCCCAAGGCCATCGCCGCTGCCGCCCCCGCGTAAGGGAGCATGTCGCCAAGCTGCCGCCAAAAACCGTAACCCAGAAGGCGACCCGTATAGTAGGAGTTGATGTAAAAACTCAGCCAATCCACCACCACCTGGCCCAGGATCATCACGGTGATCCCCCACTGCCAGGTGAGCGCGACGGCTAAAATCACCAGCGCCTTCTTGATGATCTCCAAACGCAGGAACAGGTCCGACCGCCCTTGGGCGGTAAGGACACTGAGGTTGATCATCTGCAACGGGTACATCGCCCCGGCCAGGCAGAGCAATTGGAGAAACACCGTGCAGCCTTCCCATTTTGGCGTCAGGAGCACCAGTACCAGGGGCCGCGATACCGCGCAAAGTCCCGCCATCATCGGAAAGGCCACCAAGGCGAGCATCATCACCCCGCGGCGCAGTCCGCGCTTGAGGCGCTCCGGGTCCTTCTGAATCGTAGAGAACGACGGAAACAACACCTGGTCCGCCAGCGCGCCCAAGTTGCTCACCGGCACCTGTTGAAACTGTTGTGCGCGCGAGTAAAGCCCTAGGTCGCCCGCGGAAAACAGCCGGCCTATGACCACCGGATAGACATTCTGAAAGACAGCATTCAACGCCCCGGAAAACAGGAGCTTCGAACCGAAACCAAACAGGTGGCGCAAGTCCCCAAAACTGAAGTGCAACGATGGCCGCCACTTGCCCATCCGCCAATAGACGCCCACGATGATCGCATCCCCAATGAGCACCTGCGCCACCAGGCTCCAGACCCCACAACCCTTGACCGCCATCCCGACCGCCACTCCCCCCGCGAGCAGCGCCGCCGACACTCGGGCAAAAAACTGAGGCCGAAAATCCATCGCCTTCGTCAGCACCGCCTGCTGCACCAACCCGAGCGCGGTGATCACCAAGTCCAAGGCCATTACCGCCGCCAACGACGCCAGAATCGGCAGGCGGTAAAACGACGCTATCGCCGGTCCCGCGCACGCCAACAACCCAGCGCACACTATCGCCACACCCAGGTTGAAGTAGAAGACCGAACTCAGTTCGGCCTGGGTTAATTCACGCGCCTGGACGATGGCACGCGCGAATCCACTGCTGATCAGCAATTGCCCGATCGCCATGAAAATCGTCAGCATCGCCGTCAAGCCATACTCTTCAGGTAACAGCAGGCGCGCGATCACCAGCGACGCGGAGAACCTTATCCCCTGCTCTCCGATCGTTTGCAATGCGCTCCAACGAAGGGCGCCAAATGTCTTTTGCGTTAACGTCATCCCTAATCCTGCAACGATTCTAATAAGGCCGATAAACACAGTCACCACACGTAATGCCCTGCATGGTCACGTCGGCGCTTGCAAAGTACTTCACACTCAAATGGAGCACCTCGGGATCGACTCGTGCGATTCCACCACAACTCTTCTCACCGTCCATGCTAATTGAGGTACGTTGAACGTTAACCACACTTCCGATTTTGTTTCTAACGACTCCAGAGCTCTGATTTCACTCAATTCCGCTAATACACTCGCACACAATGTCGATCTCCTTCTCGCTGAGGCTGTCGTATAGAGGTAGGCAGAGGATGCACTTAGCCACCTTTTCTGCGACAGGCAAATGCATGATGGGGGCGAATTGCTGGAGGGTGTTTAACGAAGGGCAAAAGTACCGACGTGGAACAATATTTCTGCCAGCGAGCGCCTTTACCGCTTTCAACAGCCTCATTTCGCTATCGAAAAGTACAGGCATATAGCTGTAGTTGTATTCCCCAGAATCGAACTGTTGTAATTTGAGGTATGCCAACTCCCCCAAACGATCCGAGTAGAGTCCGTACTTTCTGCGGCGATTCGCCCGCACAGAATCAAGATGCCTCAGATTAGCCAGACCGAGCGCGGCGTGAACTTCAGTCATTTTAGCGTTCATGCCAATATCGGTCACGTCCTTATGCTCATCGAATCCGAAGAACCGGAGCCGGCGAAGCCTGGCCGCCAATGCCCGTTCACCCGTGACACACCCTCCCCCCTCGGCAGTGTTAAAGAGTTTCGTTGCATGAAAGCTCACACACGAGATATCACCGTAATTGAGGACGGATTGCCCCCGGCAGGTCACAGCCATTGCGTGCGCGGCATCGTAAATCACCTTGAGGCGATGGTGGTTGGCTATCTCCTGGATCGCCAAAACGTCACAAGGCGCACTGAAAACATGCACCGGGAGGATGGCCGTCGTCAGGGGAGTGATCGCTTCCACAATCCTAGTTGGATCAAGGTTCCACGTATTGGGATCAATGTCGACAAAAACCGGGCGGCATCGTTCCCAAGCGATAATATTCGCGGTGGCTATGAAAGAAAATGGCGTTGTTATGATCTCCCCGGTCAGATCCAACGCGCGAATTGCCAATTGCAATGCACAAGTGCCGTTCGCAAGGCATATCATGTCAGGCACCCCCATATAACCGCAGAGATCTCGCTCTAACCGCTGCATCAAAGGACCATTGTGCGTGAGGATTCCCGAGGCCCATGCTTCCTCCAGGAGTGCGCTGAACTCCGTTAAAGGCGCTAAAGAAGGTTGCGTGACGTAAATAGGTTCATTCATAATTCACATGCCATCAACCGAACTTGGTCGATGTAAAACGCTTGCTGTTCCAGATCCATCCAAAAAGGTTCGAAGGACTCGCCTGAGCGAATACTCTGAGCGACAAATCGCCACATTTTAATAAAGTGGTTATCTGCCGGAAGTGTAATCTCTTCACGCCGGTTCTGGAACTCCAATCGCACTAGCGGAGTAAAGCCCGGCGGCGGAGTGTACGCTCTCTCGCAGATTAACTTACCCCGATTTCCCAGAAACTCCCAGTTGCACTGATAATAGGAATCAAAGCCGTATGCCAGTTGTGCAACTTGTCCCTTGCGATTCACGACGGTGGCGGTTCCAGACACATCCACTCCAAGCGATGCATCCATCCGCCGGCTAGCGCTGATCACTTTGCATTCTTCTCCCAAGAACAGCCTTGCGAATTTGATCGTGTATGCACCCGCGTCAAGGAGCGCCCCCCCCCCCAATGAAGCATCATACCGAAAGTTGCCTGGATTCAATGGAGGAAAAGAAAAACTGCTTCGAAGCAGATGGATATCCCCGAGATCGCCGCGCTCCAGCGTCTCACGAATGTACGAATACTGGGTGTGATGCGGAAACAGAAAATTCTCAACGACCAACCTGTTGTGCCGTCTGGCTAATTGAACTAGCTGACGGGCAACGTCCAGCGTTGAAGCAAAGGATTTCTCAACGAGCAAATGTTTTCCCGACTCGATCACCTTCGCTACCCACTTGGGGTGCAACCCCGTGGGGATAGGCATATAAACGCAGTCCACATCTGCGCGCTCGAGCAAAGCACCGTATCCCTCCAGCGCGTCGCAATTGAATCGCGAGGCATAAATCACGGCTTTTTCGAGCGCTCGACTGGCGACCGCCACGAGCTGCAGCTCTGGAACCTCGCGAAGCGCGGGGAGCATGGCCCGACTGGCGAAATCGGAGCAGCCCATCACCCCCACTCGGATACGCGATGAACAATTGTCACTCATTCCTGAAGGAAAGACAGGAGAGCAAACACCTGGCTTGAACGTTCACAAAGTTGTTGTATTTTATGAAATTCTGGAGTTGATTCAACGTCATCCAACGATAATGTTCGGGTTCCTGTTCGGGAAACGCTTCGTCGGCTTCAACAATGATGTTTAAGTTTTGTTCATTCAAAAACCGCCCACCTTCTTCCGATTGCATCGTTCGATGCCGCACTTGCTCCGGGCGAGCTTGAAGCACATAGTCAAGGAATGGAGGGCGGGAGCTATGGGGCACTTGGCGATAGCTCCCAGTCAGGCACTGCACGGTGGGCGCCATTTCCACGACATCAAAATTCCCCGCCTCAACTTTTGCTTGAACCAGAAAATGAAGAACGCCGTCGATAGGCTTGACAATAAAAGCTACGACTCCTTCCTCGCGAGGCTTGACCAAAGGCTGCGACCATGCTGGCACCTCGCGGCTATCGGCTTCCACCCGCGCAGCAATGACGGAAAAATACCTCCCGTCTCGATGAACAATGGCCTCATCTGTCTTGACCCATTCATGAACATGCTTTAGCGGAATCCTCTCAACTTCGAGAATGTATCTAAACTTGAGATCAGTAAACCAACTGATGATGTCCTCCGTCGCGTGGACACTCACTGCCGTGCGCAGAGCCGACTTGAAAAGCTGGACGCAAAACGCATTATAAACGACAGTCGCTCCCTCCGTATGCCTTGATCCAGCCGACATAGCACGCGACACCGCTTCCCCATACTCCATGTTCTCAATACCGCGGTCCCCAAATGGTATGCAGGACAGCACCGTTCGGGCGTCCATATTGATAATGTTGTCCATGAGGATGAGGTTTTTTATTTGTCCAAGGGTGAGCCAGCAAAAATCATCACCAACCTTGATCTCATCCTCTATCTCGATGACGATATTACGATTTCGCTTCCGCAAAAACCTCGCCCCCTGCTCGGATTGCAGAATATCAACGACCACACGCGACCGAGACCCATCCAAAAAGTATTCAAGATAACGAGGCTTCAACCCTTTATGGACTTGCGTAAAATTACTGCGCGTAGCCTGAACTGTTGGAGCGAGTTGAACCATATTAAGATTCCCCGGCTCCATTTTGGCCTGCATCAGAAAATAAAGAACGCCTCTCACCCTCTTGATAATAATCCCAAGGATGCCTATCTCAGGTTGATGTATGATTGGCTGAGACCACCTGGCCGTACAACCGTAGTTTGTCTCGACCCAGATTCCTTCAATTTTGAAAAACCTGCCAGTGCAGTGCGACAGGTTGCCGCTGGAGGGCTCGAAGAACCAGTCTTTCAAGTCTCGAAATCGAATTTGCTCGATTGTGAATCGATGGGCCTCACGCCTGGTTCGAAGCCAAGGCATGAATTGGTCTGTAGGCATTAACGGGTTGTACTCCGTGAGTGCTGACAGCATCATGTCAAGGGAATAAAAACTCATAAACAGCGTGGACTAAATTAGGCCAATGATCATCTTAAGCGTCGCCTTCGGACCGTACGTAGTCCTCCGGCGCCAGGAGACGCGCGACCACCACCGAAAAACCAAACCTTATCCCCTGCTCTCCGACAGTCTGCAACGCGCTCTAGAAAAGGACGCCAAATGTCTTTTGCGTTAACGATACGGTCCATTCACAGTCCGGCTCTGGGTACTCGACATTAATCTGCCTTGTAAGCCCTTCAACGCAGGTCCGACCTACAACTACCCACAAACGTTTCACCAAGCATCAATCCACATTTCACTTCAGACTTGGAAAACTGCCTCTCTATTCGTAATTGCGATCCGAACCTCACGGATGCCATTCACGGAAGACGCCACCTTCTTCAGGGCCCCAACGACAAATGCCAAAACCTCACCGCTCGCATCCCAAGTTAGAGTATAATTGGACTTTAGGGCCAGGTACAAAACCTTCAAAGTGGCTTGTTCCCGCACATAAACCATCACGCCGATTAGCTTGGCCCGGCCGTCATCCATCATGATAAAAAGCGATTGAGCGTCCTGAGTGGTACTCAATTGGAGAGAGATGTACCCGCGACTGCAAATGATAACCGGCTTTCCGTAACGTTCAACGTGTTCCTCAACGCGCCCCCGAACGAGGTGTTGCTTGGGGTTGAAAAAGAACAAGTCTTCCAATTCTCGGCCGTAATCTGCGCAAAGTCTAGAGCACAAGTAAAGTTTTGAGGGAGCGATACTCCAAGGAAGTGACAAAGCTTCTCCCATACATGCGCCATTACATGCAAAGTTGTTAGGCGTCAGGGCCCACCTACCGTCCGAAGATCCGCCTCGCCCAACGCAAAGCGCGTTCCGTGGCCCGGATGTACTATCGTTTCCGGGCCGAACTCATTGACGATCCGCTCAAGGCTCTGACGGAGCTCGGGCGCGTTCCCCCCTGGAAGGTGAACAGGCGTCCTTCGATTTCCCATGAGCGTGTCACCCGTGAACAAGTGACCGTCGATGGACACGCAGACTCCTCCCGGCGAATGGCCGGGAGTGGCTGTCAGCCGCATTGTTCCAGCAGACCACTCCAATGCCCACCCATCGCGCTCACAAATCCAATCCGCGGGGCCACAGGTAAGTCCTCCTCCATCCTTGTAAAAGGACATGTTGGCCTTTGGATCGCCGATCGCGTCGGCGCATTGTTGAGAGCAGACCAGGCGGCTACCAAATTCCTGCCTCAATGCATCGACGCCAGCGATGTGGTCGAAATGTTCGTGAGTTAGAATGATATAGGGAACTCGTTGAACGTTCAAGCTTCCCAGGAGATTGAGGATGCCGGCCGCCACCGGATTGCCCGGGTCAATTACCAAGGCTTCTTGTGTTCCCCTCGCCAACACGACATAGGCACAAGACGAAAAGACCGGCGTTACCTGGCGAAACACCTGAATCTGGGGCTGGATAGCCACAATCTCGCCCTCCGCGTAATGAGGCCCGACACTCATGTTTACGAGGGAGCGCCGTCCACGGTACCTATCTGCACCGCCGGATTGCCGAACACTTTCGTGCGCGCCCTAACACGCCGGAGCACAACACTGCCCGCGCCAACATACGCCCAGGCGCCGATTCTGCAGCCTGGGACGAAAGTTACACCGCATCCGACAAAGACTCCCTCCTCCAGAACAACTCCGCCAGCCAAAGCGCAGTGGCCGCTGATTTGGCACCAATCTCCGATTCGATTGTGGTGGCTGCAGGTTGACATACAACCAATGTGAGCAAAACTGCCAACTTCCATTTGGGCCGTAAGGGCAACAAAAGGGGCAACTACTACACCCACGCCAAGTTCGATGTTCTGCCCAAGAACAGCCGTTGGATGAACCACACTCACAAATCGGCACCCTTTACGTAGCGCCTCACCCACATAGCGCTTCCGCACGAACGGATCACCGATTGCACAGACGAACACGTCATCGGGTTGAGGATAATAGTCCTCAAATGCGCCAATAATTCGCACCGCACAGTGAAAGTCAGCGAGAGCATTCGGCCGGTCATCCAGAAACCCCTTCACCCTCCATGGTGCCCCCGCTTCAATAGCGTCCAGAACCCAACTGTAGACTTCCCTACCGTAACTCCCAGCGCTGATGATTAGAAGATCGTTTGGCATGTTGACAACGTTGACTCGATGACATCGGCTGGCCGCTCAAAGGGCTACCATGTTCTCGACCAAGAAAGTCCGATCCGCACGCTCCGGACGAAAGGGTTCGGTAATGAAATAGTCCGGATCCTTGCGCAGCAGATCGAGGTATACCTCGCGCGCCTCTGATTCTCCGATGCACCGGACAGAACCATCTCCAACGCTCGCAACCCGCAGCATGCCACGTTCGACCAGCAAATTCTCGTACGCGTAGCTGGCTGCGTTCGGCTTGACATTGTGGTACCGAACAAACAGCCTGTAGGTGTCTTCGTAGGTTCGTCCGAAATGAGTGATCTTCCCCGTGAATCCTCGCTCATACCTATAAGGAATGCGGGCTACCCATTCAAGATGGTGCATGTAGGTGAAGCAGTCCCCCAGTCCCACACCCAGAAACAGAAACTTCACATGCTTCCGCCGGCTCAACTTATCGAACGTTGAGTTGGCACCGATGGAGTCGTGACTTAGGTTCTCAGCCAAGTCGCGGTCATCCCCCACAACGGCCACTGACATCAATGGATCGATAGAACGGACCGCTTCCGGTCTCAAGCGAATAAACTCGTTCAGCGCGCCCATCCGGCTCTTCGAGCGCCTTGAATCGTAGTCCTCACCGTTGCAAAAGCTGAACGTGAATGTCGGCACCACTAAAGTTGGCACCTTCAAACTCCAGACGACCTGATACATCGCATCCAATAACTCTGCGCGGGCCAAATCGGGGTTAGGGATCCCAAATGAAAGGCAAGTATGCATGTAAAGCACTTCGCAGTCGCTGCCCACGACGTTAGCAAGGGCCGCCCTCAGGTCCTCGCTTGTCACGGCTTCGCCCCGTGAGGTCTTGAATAAAAGCTGTTGCTTCATTGTCCTATTGCTTACTTGTTAGACATGTTAACCGTTCGCCCGCCATCGACGACGAGTTGTTGACCAGTAATCCACCGCGCTTCCTCCGACATTAGAAACTGCACCGCTGCCGCGATATCACTAGGCACACCAAGACCGAGCGGATATGTCCTGAGAAGTTGCTCTGAGATGGCGAGGTCAGCGAGCGCCGTCTGCGCCATCGGCGTCCTCACGGCACCAGGCAGAACGGAATTAACGCGCACGTCCGGGGCTAACTCCAAAGCGAGGGCGCGTACCATTCCATCCAGCGCTGCCTTGGACGCGCAATAAACACTGTGGCCCCGAGCTCCAAACTGGCTCCAGATAGACGAAATGACTACTATGCCACGGAGCCGACCAGGGTTGACGCGTTTCTTTAAGAGCGTGGCAATTATCTGCTGGGCCACGACGTAATTCACATTCAGGCTCTCGAACACCGCATCGAGTTCTGTAGAACGAGCTGGCAGAACATGAACTATGCCCGCACAATGAACGAATCCATCCACCGCCGCGTGTTCCCGCTCAATCAGATGCTCCAGCGTTGGGACGATCGTAGCAGGATCCCGAAAATCTTGGACCCAAAGTAAATGAGTCTCTGACTGGGCGCAGCTTGAGCGCGTCTCCTCTAGCCGCTCTATATCTCGTCCATGAAGGATAAGACGACGGGAGGATGCGAGTCGTTGAGCTACAGCGCGACCAATGCCGGATGAAGCACCTGTCACTAGTGTGCACGAGGCGTTAGCGTTCATTCAAGGCGACAGAAGGCAATAAGCCGAAGTGGGTCTCAGGCCCTCTGCTTTCTCTGAATCAGATTCCACAAGTCCCCTACGGTGCCGACATTTCTTAAGTCCGCAGCAGTCACATTTAAGCCGTACTTGGAATCGAGCATGGCGATTATCGAGAGTACCGACAAGGAATCCCAAGTCGAGAATCCTGTCAGCAGATCCGATTCCTTTACTTCCGCCACATCCAAAATATCAGCAAGTTTTACGCAAAAATCATTCATAGTTCTCGTTTTAAGTGTAATCGACGATTTCACAGAAATTCAGTTGACCCAACGGCATCAGCATTGAACTCCATGTAAGCCCCACACCGAAACCGGCCAGGCACATGAAGAGGCGCTCCTTGGTCACTTGTCCCGCGAGATTGGAAACGATGGCCAGCGGAATGGTCACGCCGCTGCTGTTGCCGAAGCGCTCCACGACATTCATTGGCATTTTGGCATACGGAATCTTCATCTTATCCGCCAGTTTTTGGAGCATGAACTTATTGGGCTGATGAAAGGCATAATAGTCCACGTCCTCGTGCCGCTTGCCGGCTAAGGCGAGAAGGTCCTCAACCATTGGAGGCACTTCCACCTGCACGAAATTGAAAACCGCGCTCCCATCCATGCGCAGGTGGTCTTTCCCTCGAAAGTTGTTGTCTCCGACGTCTTCCAGCACGGCGGTTTCGGCGGACGAAGGCAAGCGGAAGCCTCCCGCAGGGATCATCAGCGCTTCATTACGGGTGCCGTCCATTCTCAAATTAGCATGAATGAGCGAATCCTCCGCGTCACGCTCAACAATGGTGATGGACGCGGCATCGCCTATCAAGGGATAACTGTTCCTGTCCTTCGTTGAAGTCTTACGGCTCATAACATCCGCGTTCACAAGGACCACTTTACGGATGCACTCCTGTTCGAGCAGGAGAAAGGCCTGGAGGAGGCCGATCACAAAACCCGCGCAACCCTGATTGATATCGAGGCACAACATGTCCTGCTTCAAGTTCAGCCTCCCCTGAATGATATTGCTCGTGGGCGGCATGAAATAGTCAGGGCATTGCGTAACGAGAAGCAAAGCGTCGATTTCCGAGGGTTGAAGCAACCCAGCATCAAAAAGGCGCTGAAGACCATGCACCGCCAGGTCGGAAACGCAGACTCCAGGCTCCACGAGGCGGTGCTTGTCGTAGCCCATGACTTCTTTGAGCTTCAAGGATCGCGATACGGGAAAATTGAAATTCCGCATCTCGTCAATGAAGGACGCTTCCCGCGCCGGAAGTACAGCGAGCATGCCGGTGATGCGTTTGTGATGGAATTTGAAGTTCACAAAGCGACGTGGTACTTGCGCAGCAGGGCTGCGATGGTTTCGAGGCTACTAAAATTCTCGGGCAGGATGTCTGTGCCCTCTATTGAGATCCCGTAGGTCTTGTCGAGTGTCGACACGAGCGTGACCATGTCAAATGAATCGAGCATGCCATCGGCGATGAAGTCGCGAGAGGCGGAAAAATCAAACTCAGGGCGGATGCCCTTCAACAATTCAGCAAGCGCTTTCATGGGCGTATTATCTCATTCGCAAGGACAATGTCAACGAGTCCATCGGGCAGGAATCCGTAGTGTTCATACTTCGAGATGGCGTCGTGGTTATCGGCGACGACCCAGAGGAGGAAACGCCGGACCGCATTGCTCGCCTCGAAGTACCGGCGCATCAACTCGGAGCCAAAACGCTGCCCGCGAAAATCCGCAGCCACCAGCCAGTAACGAAGCGTGGACGTCAAGCCATGCGTTTCAAAGTAGAGCAACCCCGCCAAGGCCCCTTCGGCACGGGCTACCCAAATCTGTCCGGATCGGACCGCCGCTTCGATTTCGTACAGGAGGGGAATTTGCTCGGCGCGTCGGTCGAACGACTGCAGCAGCACTTCCTCGATTGACTGGCAATCCATCGGGCCGGCCACCACGACGCGAGGATCGGAGGGCACGGCCGTCAACGCGCCGGCCTGGTCTATGCGCGCCATGCGGAATAGGCGTTGATACCCTTTGAAACCAGCTTCTCGAAACGCCTCGACCAGGCAATCCAAAGCGTCCTCCCGTCCGACCAAATCGACCACCACCGGCTCCGTTTTCAGCCTCGGGGCCGCGCAAACGGCATCGCGAAGCTGCGTCGGGCTGCCGGCGCAAAAATACAGATGCCAAAAGTCGCGATCCCTCCTCAGAAACAACGCCGCGCCGCCCGCTTCTTCTCGGAAGAATTCCCCACGTTCGATCCAACATTGCAGCTTTCGCGGATCGGTGAAAACGTTGGAGCAATACGATAAACCCCCAGCCTTCGCTCGAACGACGGCCTCAGCCACTTCACTAACTGATTCGATCGCTACCATTGAATCACATCGCCTGCGCCAACAGGGTTTGTCGATCAATCTTTCCATTCGGGTTCCTTGGCAATTGTTCCATCCGCCTAAAGACCGTCGGCAGCATGTATTTGGGCAAGAACGCCGTAAGGCATTCTCGAATGGATGCCGGGGACGAATCCTGCGGGCCTTCGTAGTATAGAATGATTTCCTTCTTATCTGGATTATAAACCACGCAACAGTTGAGAATTCCGGGCACCTGAAGGACCGCGTGCTCGATTTCGCCCAACTCGATGCGGTAGCCCATGTGTTTGATCTGGAAATCTTTTCTCCCCTGGAACATGAGCTCCCCTCGGGCATTGCGATAGACCAGATCTCCCGTGCGATAAATCAACTCGGGATAATGCGAATTCAGGGGGTTCTGCACAAATGCCTGGGCGGTGCGCTCAGGGTTGTTCCAGTAGCCAAGCGCCAGGGAACTGCCACGAACGCACAACTCGCCCGGTTCATCAATTCGCGCGCGTTGGTTCTGGTCATTTAAGATTAGAACGTCGGTGTTACGGCAAGGATAACCAATGGGCAATTTATCGTCGTCGGCCATTTCCCGATCAACCACAAAATAGGTGCAATCCACACTGATCTCGATCGGACCGTAGAGATTCACGAACAAGACCCCTTGCAAATGCCGCCGCCAATAATTGAGCTGTTTGGTCGGGAAAACTTCGCCGGCAAAAAAGACTTTGCGAAGCGCCTCTAATTTCCACTTCTGGAGCAGGTTTTGATTCGCGATATTCACCATGATAGTGGGCACCCAGAAGATGAAGGAGACCGCTTCTGACTCCATGAAATCCAATAACTTCACCGGGAAAGCGGCGCATTGCTCCGGAACGATCACGAGAGTCGCGCCTTTGCCCAGACACAGAAATAGCTCCAACGTATATATGTCGAAATAGAACGGGGATAGACTGCCGATGACTTCGCTGCCGTCGAACCTGAAACGCTGAAATACCCAGTCCATGAAGTCTATGGTGCAACGATGATTCAATGCCACCCCTTTTGGAATGCCAGTCGAACCGGAGGTATGAATGATACACATTGGGTCCGTATCAATCACTTGCTCCCGTTGCGCCGCTATCGATTCATTCTCCTGTCCGCCATCCACCGTCATGAAACTCTCAACCAGCAGCAATCGATCTTCGGCCACGCCCAGCGCCACAAGGCCTGGAGCGTGCAAGGACGAAGTAATGATCATCGGAGAGCACAAGTTCTCAAGAATGGCCTTCAGCCGCTCCGGTGGCGATTTCAAATCCAGGTTTGCATAGCAATTACCGCTGTAAAGCACCCCGAGGTCCGCAATCACGGTCTCGGCGCACTTAGGCAAGAAAACGGTAATGGGTTGATTCAGACTGGATGTCTTCTTCAGAATCAGCTTGGCGCAATTCTTGCCGAAGCGCCCAAGTTCCGTGAATGTGTATCTGCGCTCCTGGTCGACGATCGCTACTTTGTCCGGACAGTTCGCAAGAGCGCCTCGCTCGAAATACTCTAATACATTAATTTGCATCAATTCAAACGTGTTATGTCACCGTCACCTCACAACTGCCGCTTACCCTTCCGGGCTCCCAAGTCTGCTATTATTACGCAGATCCTCTCAACATCACCTAAATCCAAGGAGTCGTAGATCGGCAACGTAAGTATCCGCGCTGCCACCGACCTCGCGGTCGTCAGGGGATCCTTAACCGACAGACAGCGGTAGCAAGCAAAATCGGGCACCAATGGGTAAAAGTAGCGACGAGTGAAAACGTTATATTTTTGAAGCGCGCTCTGCAGTTCGTCACGACTCATTCCAAACTCCTTCTCATCGACCTCCAAGGGAAAATAGCCGAAATTGAAGCTTACATTGGCCGGAGGCAACTCCGGGAAATGCAGGCCGGCAACGGAGTTGAGCTTGTTTCGCTAAACCGCGTCAATCTGCCTCCGCCGGGTAATGATGCCGTCCATGTGGCTCAGGACCTGGAGGCCCATCAGAGCCTGGAACTCGTTCATCTTTGCGTTCGTGCCCGGCATGACGACCTCGAGCTCGTTCTCAAAACCGAAGTTCTTCAGATAATCGAAACCCCTTTTCAGCCCCGCATCCGAGAACGTTAGCGCGCCACCCTCGATCGAATGATGCAGCTTGGTCGCGTGGAAACCAAAAATGCTCAAATCGCCAAAGTGCGCGATGGATCGACCATCCACGGTGAGCCAAAAGGCGTGCGCCGCATCATAGAGGAGCGTCAAGTTATGGCGCTTCGCGGTTTCAGCCATTGCCTCTAACCGGCAGGGATAGCCATAAACATGGACCGCCAGAATCGCTGTCGTCCAAGGCGTAATAGCCTCCTCGACCCGATCTGGATCGAGGGTGTAATGCTCCAACTCTATGTCCACAAACACCGGCCGAATTTTGTTCCAATAGAGGGCGAGAGTCGTGGCGACAAACGTGAACGGAGTCGTAATGACCTCCCCTGACAGGGCCATCCCTTGCAGTGCGATCTGCAAAGCCAAAGTACCATTGTTGAAAAGGCAATGGTACTCAGTGTCGAAATAACTGCACAAATCACGCTGGAATTGCTGGGCTTTCGGACCATTGTTGGCAAGCCACCCGCTGGCCCAAATGTCTGCCAAACCTTTCTGAAACTCATCGAATGGGGGAAGAAATGGTCGCGTGACATAAACCGGCTATTCGAAGAACCTAATCATATACATTCTAGCCTTGAATGGCGAAGGACACGTAGGGTTTCTAAGAAAAGTTGCCGAGGCGGCTATCCCCAGTTCCCACGAACAACCTATCGTTCCAAACGCTTGGGTTAATGGAAGGTCTAAAGTCGAAAAACATGACTAAATCGTCGTTCTCCGCTCTCAATATCGCGCGACGAAGCGATCGCGTCCGGCCAGGTAACCAGCTATCAAAGGTACGCTAGCCGCGCGCGCTACCCTCGATTGACTGCCCAACCAGAGGAGCAGGGCGTGGGGCGACATTCGTCGCCGCAAGCTCCGATGCTCTTTGAACAGTTCATGTCCCAGACTTCCGTTTGCCGCCTTCCATGCCTTCTCGAGAGCGATTAACGTCGCGGAAGCCTTTGCAGCATTAGCCGCCTCCTGGCTGCAATCGTATTTCTCAACGTAGTGGTAGATCAGATCCCTCGCGGACAGGGCAAAGCGTAGTTCCTTTTCAGGATTCCGCGAATGAGTGGCCGATTCCTCCAGCATGTTATGCGTCGCCAATGATTCCGCTAGATACTTCACTTTTCCTCGCCTCGACAATTCCAACCAGACTTGAATATCTCCCATGAGGTATTTCGGGTCGGAACATTCGGGCGCTTCCTTAAGGACCGCTTCAAAGACGCCCCTTTTCGCCAACACCGTCAGCGTTTGCACGATGCGCTCGCGCGTCAGGATCTCCTCGTAAGCCCTAGCGTCATCGAGGTGGTACCTAGGTCCCAAATAATTCTGTAGTCGCTTAGCTGTTCTGACATACAGGAGGTCGCAGTCCGAATGAACCAAGACATAGTCTGGATGCTCCTGAAGAAAATCGACCTGTTTCCGCAGTTTGGAAACGTCATGCCAATGGTCGTCTCCCTCGCAAAAGGCGATGTAATCTCCGCGGCAAACCATTCGCATCCGATCAGCGTTAGCGTGCATACCCACGTTGCGAGAAGATGTCACCACGCGAATGACGTGGGGGTGAGCACGCTCGTACGCAAGCACGATTTCTCGCGTTCCGTCGGTAGAAAAGTCCTCGCCTATGACAAGCTCGAAGGGAAAACTCGCTTCCTGCGCCAGCACTCCGTCGACCGCCTTGCGAATATAAGGCGCATGATTGTAAGTGATCATGCCGACACTTACGAGCGGAGAAGACGCACCGCAGATCCTATCGTGCTCCATTCTCATCATCCTTCCTCTCCATCATCGTAGTACTATGAAAAATCGCCAGCGGTTTCCACACCGATGCCGCGTGCCGCAAAACCGCGTGGCTCACCGCCGGCCCTGCGATGTTCCGGCGAATTCTCTGTAGTTCAGAGACATGAAAATCAGGCCTTTCTCCACCAATTCTACCGCACCGTGAAACTCCGCTGCCGTGCCCCGCCTCATACGATAATCCGGATGCAGCCGGATCTTCTCCTTAAAATCACTATAGCCCCTGCTGGTGCCTGGAAACGCGTTTTGGTTTTGGGAGGCCAAGTCGTAGGCATTGCTGATAAGCTTATAACGCAAGAGCAGGCAGGATACATCGGCCAATTGGGCTCGGTTTACGAAATGGACGTTGGGAAAAAGCTCCAAATCCTGCTTAAGCCGGAAAAGGGAATATTTGGTCAACAGACAATCGAGCCCATAAAGGGTCTTGTGAAATCCGCCGAATCACAGTGTGGACATTGGATTCGCGGTCTGGTTGTTGGAGGCGTGCCTGACGGTCAGAGCGGAGGTCAGATAGGGCGATTTGCGAGCTTCGGAGATGTCATAGTACCGGTACGTTTCCACGAGCTCCTCCTCTTTCCGCTTCTCCGCCAAGGAAGCGAGAGGCCGGTCTCCGAACAGATCCAGCATCTGAGTGAGGACGGAGGTATTTCGCTTGCTCCGTAGATAGCCAAGGAATAGCGGCAGGCCAAGGTCATCGGAAAACGGGTAATCAAAGAACTCATCGATATCCGCATCGAGACACCAACCTCCCGAGACCATGTTTTCAGCCATGTGCCTCTTTAGGGACGCCTGCTTGGCCTCGATAGGGAGGGTCGATGTATAAATCGTCGCATTTTCGCGCCGGCGGGCCAGCTCTATGGTGTTGTCCGTGGATCCGTTATCCAAAATAAAGACGTGACGGAAGTGGGAGAGGTCCCACAGTACGCATACCGTGTTGACCGGTCATCTGCAATTCAAGCAAAACTGGGAGATCCAACTCTTCAGCCTACCCAGCGCTCACTGGACGACAAGGTCAAAGCCTTAGCGGTTTTCTTTCTTCACCAACCGCCGGCGCCAAAGAGTCTTCAGTTTCTGTTGCAAGGTCGTCCGCTTAAGAACCCACCTCAACCACAAAGCCGGAGTCTCGATGCTTGTTCGCGCGGCGTTCAACAGGAAGCCTCGCAGGGAAGGAGCAAACATGTAAACAGAAGCCTCCTCCCACCTCTGGTCGCCAAACCGCTCCTTATACAGCGCATCTCCGAGCCCATAGTCAATGAACTCGGCTTTCTCGGCGCATAGATCCCCCACCATCTTCATGAATATCAGCGTACCGAGTTCGTATTTCCTGTAGTCCGGGTCATAACCGGTAAAGGCGGAGTAAAAGGTTCGCTTGTACAATGTGCCCACCCAGAAGGCGCAAGGACGGTCCTGAATGGAGAGCACATAAGCCCGCAGCCAGCCCTTTCCAGCCTCGAACGCCATCCGGCGGGCGTGTTCGGGATCGTTTCGAAAACCAGCGCCCAAGCGGCGCTGATATGTCTTGGCCGCCACACTCTCCAAATCAACCATGAGCCGCGAAAGGTCCTGAACCCCAGCGAGATTGCGATAAACCACCTGGCCTGGAAAATCCTGATCAACCAACTTCTCCAGGCGCCTCAGCCAATAACGGTGCTTCTTGTTCAAGCGTTGCAAGAAGTCACTTTGGGAGCCGGGCAGTTGGGTTTTCCAGTGCGCTTGCGGCGATACTAAATGGTCACGGCAGAGAAAACCAGGCGCCGACACGGCGCGACTGAACAGGCTGGACTTCGTGTTGAGATGGCTAAGCAATACCAGATCAGCCTCGCGGCGCTGCAACATGGACATCAACTCTTCAACCACCGCCGCCGCTTCCTCCTCGCCGGATGGACCTAAAACGCCCCCATAGATGATGCTCAACTCCCGCACCCGGCCAAGCCTAATTGTCTTGTAGCCGAGACGGCAAAAGAAATCCTGGGTGACGATCCGCCCAATCACCAGCGCCGACGGCGCTCCCGCTCGCTCCAGAAGCAGAAGGTACGGTTGCAGAACATTCGGCCTGACATCATTGATCAAGCGAAAGAATTCCTCGCTCGCGTTCGGATTCCAATTCAGCCGCTCCCAGAGCTCCGACAGTCCGGCCAAGTCGCTAGTGCGACACACGACACGAACATCAAATCCGCGGCGGCGCCCAGAGATAGGAGGTGCAATCAACAAAATCGTCGGTGCAAGGTTTTGGACCACAAGCGCGCTCACGGCCTGTTCGCCGTTAACATTATGGCTTATAAGTCCTCAAGTTTTTCACCGTAGGAGGGCGAGTAATCCCCACCAGCGGAGATTGAAATGCGCCCGCGTCCCAGCTAAGGCCGCGGGGAACTCCGAGCGCGTCGGCGGTAGGGTCCACCTGATAGCCTGCCGGCAGAAAAGCGAACGCGTTGGACGCAATCAAGGAGCTCAGATTTGATCCGCTCCCGACCCCGAGCGAACCTGCGGACTGCCTAAGGTCTGAGGCCAGCAGGTTGCCAGGAACCAAGCTGGAAAACACTATGCCTCCATAGACGCTGTTCACTTCATTGCTGCCCAGCCAGTTGCCTCGCAGGAAATTAGTTTCACAGTTATAACCGGCGTAGGTATGAAGCACGCGGCTCGCCGGAAGGCTTGTGACCGCATAGGATTGGTACAGGAGGTTGTTATAGAACCATAGGTTGGTGCCCACCATATTGAGGTTAATGCCGCGACCCGCGACGTTCATGCCAGCACTGCCGCAGTTCTTCAAAACGATCGTATTATTAAAGATGTAAATATTGTTCCACGGGTATTCCTGGGTGTTCACAACGATGCCGTTCGCCTGACCACTATCGCCAAACCCTCCGGCGGCAAAGGAAGAAGCGTTCAAGAAGAGGTTGTTAAAAATATACGCTGTTCCGTTGTTGGCCTGGCCGTTAAGGAATACGTCCTGGCTGTTGTTCCACAGTACGTTATTGGCGATGATGAGCACATTTGATCCCTCTCCCCAATACATCATGTGCATGCCATCATCATGCGTAACCTGATTTGTCTGATCGTGAATCCGGTTGCAAGCAATAAGATTGAATCCAACATTGGCGCCGCCGATAATGGCATGGTCCTGGACCCAGTAAAACTCGTTCCCCCACACCGTTAGGTTGGTCGTCGGAGCAAAAGGGTAACAGGCCGTTTCGTTGATGTCATACATCACGTTCGAGACGCAGACGGGATTTCCGCAACTGCGCAGGAAGCAGCCGAACCCCTGGGCGCCGTCGTTGCCTATATTATAAGGGAAGTAACCGAGGTGATGGATGATATTGTTGGAAATGATTGTAGAGTAGGCGGAGCTGTGAACACCGGCATGAGTGTAGTTGCGGATCTCGAATCCCGACACGGTGAAATAATTGTTACCACCATAGTAGCCTAATAGAAAGGCTGTTCCATTGGTTACGCCGCCATACGTTCCATCCATGATCGCTCTGCCCGTCCCCCATGAGGGAGCGGTTTGAAGGGTGACCGGATTGCCGCTGGCGCCGCTCCACGAGTAGTTGAATCCAAGCCCTCCATTGTAAACCACACCGCCTTTGAAATTCACCGTACTGCCAGCGCTCAAGGCCGCGGATCGACACACCCCAGTGGCATTGGGATCGCCTGGGCAGTGTTGCCATGGCGCGTTCGTGGACGTCCCGTCGTTAGCGTCCGAACCGCTTGCAAAATCCACATAGTAGGTCGAGGCCCGCGTGGGACTCGAAAAGCACACCAACGCGCACATCACGACAACAAAACCTCTCCACAAGGCCTTTTCCCGCTGCATCCCACGCATAAGGCGGCAACTTCCGAAGAAAATACTTAAATTTCTCAACATTAGCAAGTTCCAAAGCATTAAATATACCATGCTGGCGACTTTGTCGAGAGCAATTTGCCGTCGATTCGAAATCCACCCGCAGTGATTTCCCTGTGCTGCATTATCAAATGCATCGGCTATGCTGAGAACTCCACTCTGCGTGTCCCCTTTCAAACCGCTTACTGTACGATTTTGAAACTAGGGACCATCAAGCAGGTGAAAGCAGCGAATGGTCGTGCCCGAGCGGTTGCGCGGACAAATCCAGCGCGACCACTTCAATACCGGGCTTTCCGCTCCCGAAAGGGCGCGAAAAACTGGTGCCGATAGCAACTAGCGTCCAAAACAAATATTTCAACTGGGGTGCGAAAATGAACACATTGGTCATCGCGAACATAAAAATCAGGCACGCAACAATAATACCCGCCTGCAATTCGCGAAAAACACCTTCGGCATGGCGCCATTTCTGAAGAAGACTCCGGAGAATGGTCGCGAACAAAAGCGCTTCCGCGGCAAAACCCACGATGCCCAATTCGATCAAATCGCAGGCGTAATTATTATCCCAGCTCGTAAACCCAATCTTGATCATGCTCGAGGTATATCCTTCCTGGCCATAGAAGTATTGCGTCAAATCCATGCTTTCAGTACTTCCAGGACCGAAGCCAAAAAGAAGCCGCAACGGCGAGGTCTGAACTTCCTTCCACGCGATGCCCCAAAGCTGCCAGCGAGTTTGGTAAGATCCGCCTTTCGCCGACTCCGCGTCGAAAGTGCTCACGTAGAGACTTTGTATGGTCTCCCGCACCCCGGGTCGAAACACCAACACGACTACCACCAAGCACATCATCACGGCGAGCGACCTTTTCGTTGCCCTGCCGGCTAATAGAGCCGTCGCGATTCCTCCCAAGGCAAGTCCCACCCAAGGCCCTCGGCTGGTCGAAAAATAGGTGGCCGCAACCAACAGCAGGAGCATGCAAAACATCCGGAACCTTTTCCGGGGCTCTTGAATCGCATTGCGCGCCGCAAGCGTCAGCGGCACGCCCATTGCCATGGCATATCCTAGCAAGATCCGATGCGAATAAGTCGCCGTGACATCTTCCAATGGGTGCGAGGCGCTGAGATCCCCAGGCAAAATCTCGTCGGCAAGGTTGAAATGCAGGTACTTTTCGACGGCCGCCACTAGGGCGACACCGGTCAGCCCAAGGCAAATACCGCGCAATAGCGGAACCACGTCTTCTTCAGATTGAATGTACTTGGTTACGACGACGTAATAAAGCAAACCCTCGATAAGATAAGAAAAGTAGTTTTTCAATCCAGAGACAATGTCATTGCCGAATACAACCGAAAGGCCTTGCGACAGGCCAAAAAGCACCAATAAAGCGAGGTACGGAATCCTCCGGTTGCCGCCCGTCGCTGGACCAATTCTCAGCAGAGCAAGAAAGGCTATCGCGATCAGGACGCGATGAATGGTCATCTGCGGCAGGCCCGCGGGCAAATCGATCTTCAAGGAGGTGGGCAGGAAAACGAGCAACCCACAAATAGCGCACATGCCCGATCGGGCGCCCCGCCGAAGCATGGCGGCAGCCCAGGCAATTATCAACGCGAAGATAGAAAGTGTAATTAGCATCGTTGGACCCCAGGAGGAAATGAGTCTATTTGAACAGCGCGGGCGCTAACGGTTTACGAAAATAGAAGATGCACTCGTCGCCCATCCACGCGCGGTGATTTCTGCCTGCAAACCCATTGAGAGCGCGTATGAGCCGGTAGTTTAGATCCTCGGAGAGCAACTTCCGCAACCCCGGGGCGGGCGAGCAATAGCGGAAAGAGTCGGCAAGTTCAAATTTCAGAGCCCGAAAAGCGCCAACCACCTCGTCCGTATCGTGCGCTGCCAAACGGACCGTCGGGGCGATGAGTCTGCTTCGGATCCAATGATATGGTCTCCACAAGCGGTTAAGCACACAGCGGCTGTCAGTCCACTCGATAATCACGTGTCCGCCGGCTTTCAACAAACTGTCCACCTTGTTGAGAAATACTGACAGCACAGGCACATAAGCCAGAACGCCCAGGCACACAATCAAATCGTAAGACGCTGGCGGCAAGTTAACACTCATGAAGTCACCATTGAAAATCTCCACTTGCCCTGATTTCTCCGCAGGAATCCTCGACCGGGCTCGTTGGAGCATTTGTTCCGACATGTCGAGAAGTGTGATGTGATTCTCATGCGTCAGCAGCGGCAACGAAATGGAGCCGTCGCCGCATCCGATATCAAGGACTCGACCAAATGTCGCCCCTTTCACCATTTCCTTGATGCTCTCGCACCGAACTCGAACGTGGTATCCGCGTTTTAAAAAATACCAGGAGGGTTCGCGGAACGCGTTTCTAGTTTCGAGCAGGCTATTGTTTATCATGGTTTGAGTTTCCCGGGATCTTATGAACCTCGCAATTCCTCTCCGCCTAAAGGTTAGCAACAGCGCGAAGATCCTTTGGTCACAAATCGGCCGTAATAACAGCGCAAGTTAAACTAGAGCGACCTGTGTAGGAGAAAAGGGGAGCAACGCCGGCCTTAATGCCGCGAATACTCGCCACGTTGCACCCAACCTTCCATACCCAGGCACCAGCGCAGGATCGAGAACCACTTGCGAATGGACGAGGTCTTCGAACGCGTCTGTCCGCGCTCAAACACAGAGAACGCCAAAGACAATGGCAACCTAACCAGGGCGGATACGCCCGTTCCAAAACGAAACAGCAGGGCGGAAACGACGCCTCGCCGGCACAGCATGAAGCGAAAAATCGATTCACGCATCATCACAGCGGAGAATTTGCTAAAACTGGATTTCGAACTGCCGCCGCCGTGATGCACTACAGAGGCGGAAGTTAATAGATAGCAATGGCGGCCTGCCGCATGAACCTTGAAGCTGAGGTCAATGTCCTCTGCATACATGAAGTACCGTTCATCAAAGCCACCGACTTCCTGAAACACCTCGCGCTTCAACATCACACAGGCTCCGACTATAGCATCAACCTCAATCGGTTTCGGGGACTCCGTCAAGAGCGCGGTAGTGCCCCAGAGAGGAAGGCGAGGGAATGCATTTCTCAGTACCTCCGCATCCAGGAGTTGGTTCAAGACCGTGGGAAACGCCTGTATGCAACTGGTCTGAATAGTTCCGTCCGTATTAAGCAGCCTGGCCCCCACTGCCCCGGCCGCTTCTGCTGTCATAAGCGCCTCGTAGAGCGTTTGAAGCGCATGTCCAACCACCTCAGTGTCAGGGTTCAGACAGAGAATACAACGCCCCTGGGCAGACTCGAAGGCCAGATTGTTTGCCTTCGCAAATCCAAGATTTCTTTCGGATTGAATGAACTTCACCGCAGGAAACTCTGACGCGAGCATCCGTTCACAGTGGTCGAAGGAGGCGTTGTCGACGACGATAACCTCGAACGTAATCGAATGGGTATTGCCGTAGACCGACCGCAGACACTCTCTGAGGTAGTCTTTGGAGTTCCAGTTGACAATCAGTATTGAGAGATCCATCACGTTTTCAAACGTAACTCAACCCGCCCCCGGCCTAGGCTTGATGAGAGCCGGCGAGACCTTCAATTAACTATTCCACAAGCTCTTCCGAAAGGTCAGTGCCCGCCACTGTTGACAACGCAGGAATTTTATCATCGCTTTATCCTGTGTTCTCGGTATACGCTGGATGTAACCTTTGAGGAAACCCACCCACAGCGCTAGGGAATGAATTCCATAAGGCTTATTGAAAATACGCTTGGCACACTTGGCCGCCATAAACGCCGGATGGTAACCAGCAATATAATCAGAAAGTCCGTTCTTGACGTTGTCTTTCCAACCTCCGTACGCGGTTCCCGTTTGGCGAAGGTGGATGAGCTTGATGTGCTGAAAGGTCCGGGTCTGCCAACCATGCATGTTTGCCTTTATCTCATCAATGCCATCCCATCCCGGCGCCTTCATAAGCCCCCCGATAGCATCCCAGCATTCCCTCCGGTAAATCTTTGTCGGGCCTCGGACGTGGAATATCGGATCCTTAGGAAATTCAACGCCTAGGCTCTTGCCAACTTCCAGGCAGCACGCGCCACCACCCATTCCGAGCTTCGAATTCTTTTCAAACTCCCGCAGGCAGTCTTCAAAATAAGTGGAACCGAACGATAGATCACCGTCCAATTTTACAATATAATTCCAAGGCGTATCACCGAGCAACTGATAACCATCATAAAAGGCGGCAATTACCCCGCTTCCAGCCTCCCTTCGCCCCCGGTCGGATCGGTGGACGACTTTCACCCATGAATATATGGCGGCACAAGCGTCGGCAAGATCCTTTGTTCCGTCGACAGATCCATCGTTGACGATTACCCAGAGTTCGGGCCGAACGCTCTGAGAAGTCACAGATTGAATCGTTCGTTGCAGAAACTGCGCCTCGTTGCGCGCGGGAGTGATGATGACGTAGGGAGTAGTCTTCATGTCGCTTCAACGGAATCGGTTTCGTCCATCGCGTGAGACATCACCTCTGTCAGCCTCACGGGAAAAAGCACATTACCGAGCCGGGGTAGCAGTTGATTGACGTCACCGATCGGAGCGTCGTGTTTCCGCATTTGCGCTCGTCGGCCGCCGGATGCCACCGACGAAACAACGAACCACGCGAAGTAAGTAATCATGGGGCGACTTAAACAGAGCTCGCAGTTGAAAAGGAAACAGTCAGTTAGCGCCTAAGTAAACTTTGGACTAACGCCGCCTTAAATATAGCCTGAGGAAACGCCAACCAATCGTAGTCGCCGTCAAGCTTGGCGCCAAGGAGAGCGGGAGTGTCGACAGAGCTCGCAGGAAGGCGCTTCAGACGGGAGGGATCATCCGAAGGCTGAACCCGACCTATCCCAGTCGTGGTGGCGCAGGTGTACCCCACCTCGGCCAGAATCCGCTTGAATGACCGACAAAATGACTGATCCGCCTGAGGGAAGGCGTACGGATAGCAAAAGGAGTTTATGGGTTGACCAATACGGTCCTCAATATCGAGTTTCGACGACCGCAGTTCAGACTCGACCAGTGACCACGGCTGGCCAAACAGTTTCGGGTGGTTGACGGTGTGGGAGCCAAACTCAATACCCGCTTTATGTAACTCGCGGACCTCAGACCATGTGAGACAGTCGGCGGAAACAGAGGGTTTCGAGGCGCGTCCGGATGTGCTACGAACGCCGCCCGCGGGGCAAAATTGGCGGCGTTCATTACCGATGAAAGCCGTAGGCAGGAAAACGGTAGCAGTGAAATTGTTTGCCCGCAGAACGGGAAATGCATCCGTATGAAAATTCTGAAATCCGTCGTCGAACGTCAATACGACCAGAGGGCGATCAACCCCTGCGTCTCGATGCGAGAAAGGAGAGACTGCCTTTGCTTGCCGCGTGGAAAAAGAACCAGTCATGGGCGAACGATCCCGCGAACAAGGCGCTGCTCTTGGTTTGGTTTCGTTGTGCCTTTGTTGCTCGTTCCGATGACCTTGCATCAGTTTAACCAGTTCCGTAACCGTGATGGCACGATAGCCTCGGCCAGCAAGGAGTTGGATGTGTTCTCGGAAAACCCTCGGGCTTGTCTTTACCCGGTAATACGGAGAGACACTAATTTCCGGATCGTCCGAGATGCTGTGATACATCAGGATAGGAACGGGAAAGGGATAAGTCGAACCTCGAACGTTGAACAAAGCGCGTCGGAGCGGATGGACAAGACTCAAAGTAATGAAGCGATCGAGACGAAACACGGTGCTGAGAGGTTGAGGGTGTGGGAGGGGGCAAAGTGTAATGCACCCAGCTTGTCAATCTCTTGATCTATCGTTTGTTTATCGGAGAACGGCTGCTCGCGCAAGGCATGAGCGCCAAAGAACAAGGCGTGGTTCATTGACCGTGGGCTCGTTCTTCCGCGCTACCTTGGAGTAGTCGCTCCACCAAGGCGCAGTAGTCGGACTTGCGCGAATTCCAACTGTGTTTAGCAGCGTAGAGCGAGCCGTTAATAATCAGGCGGCGACGCAACTCAGGGTCGCGCAGGACCTCGAGCATAGCTTTGGCCAAGGAATCGTGATTACCGGACTCGAAGAATCGGACGACCGAATCGTTAAAGTAGAAGCGATCGATCTTGGTGCTGGAAGCGATCACCGGGACGCCCAGGGACATGAATTCCATGATCTTGGTGCTATAGGCCTCGTTGCCAAAAGAATCGGCGCGCTTGGGTACAACCGCGAGATCAGCATTGGCCATGATCTCGGCGACTTGGCGCACCGGCAGTGGTTCAAAGAAATGGACACTGCCGTTGAGCCCCAACTCGCGCGTCAGGGCTACCAGCTTGTCCTTCATGTTACCGTCGCCATAGATGTGAAATTCGAGGCTGGGAAACTCGTTCCTGACTTCCTTGAAGGCGCGGATGGCAATGTCCAAGCCCTGGTGCCACTGCAGACCGCCGGGAAAGATAACGACGGATTTGCTCTCTGCGTGGGTGCGGGGACGCGGGCGAAAAACGTCGGCATCAACGTTGTTGATATAGACCGAACACTTACCGTTAGCCCCGGTCCGCCGGGCGTATTTCTCCACCCAGAGATCGTTGGCAATGATGACGTGATGGGCAAAAGCGGCCGAGGCGCGCTCGATAAACTTGAGGATGCGAATAGTAGCGGAGCCGTCTGGGGAGTTAAACTTGTTTCCGTAAAACTCGGGCAGGATATCATGGATATCAAGGATGACTTTTGCGCCTGTCAGCCTCGGATACCACGCGGCAAAGACGACAAAATCCGGCACATTATGCATGTGGAGCACGTCATACTTGCACCGGCGGTGCTGGCGGGCGATCCAGAGCGAGGTTCGGCCGACAAAGCACAAGACGGGAATGAGAAAGGAGAGCCTGTATTTCTCGGTTTTTCCAATGCGATCTTGTATACGAACGACGTTGACACCCCTCATTTTCTCTTGCTTGGGAATCCCCTTGGCTTGCTGGATAGCCAAGACATCGACCTGGTCGCCGCGATTGGCTAGAGCCTCGGCATAGCGGCTGACACGCGCATCACTTTCATAGGCAGAGTAGGTGACCATGCAGATGCGGCGGGGCTTGCGGGGGAGCCGGGGCCTGAATGGAGCGACATAGGCGGCCAAGTCCTTGGGCAAAGGGCGCCAGAAGGAGCCGGCATACCGCTTGTTGGCATACTCGAGGAACCGGGCGTAGTATTCGGCGGGGAACGTCAGTGAGGAAGCCGGTTCGCCTTCAAAGCGCACATAATCCGGGTGGACGTTCAGCAACGCCATGCCACCGTGATGGGCGAGCCAGTCCAGTTTCTGACACCAAATATCCGGATGACGCTCCCGGAGCAACAAGAATAGCGTTGAATCCTGGACCAAGGTGTAGGGCAGTTCGAGGTAACCATCGGCCGAAGGCAAACCTGAAGGCTGAGACCTGAGTTCTGAGGTCGGCTCTGAATCCTGCGTGGAGGCGACCTCCCGCCTTTGCCCCCCGATTTCTGGCTTTTGGGCGCCAGCGCGAGAAACCCAAAAGGGGAAAATCGTGCCCATCCCGTCGGGTTGAGGCTCGAAGGGGTCGGTATCGAAGGTCGACGCTTCATAGAGGACGTTGAGGTTGCCCAACCAATCCAGGTTGTGCAGCATGAAACCCGAACGGAAGCCGACAGCGCCCCAGTCCTTGAGGTACTTGTTGATGCGCGCGGCTTTCCGGAGAAAGGCGTCATGGCTACTGTAAAGCCTGCCGTCGTGGTTAAGGTCATGCACGCCGACTTCGAAGCCCCTGGCGACGATTTCATCGCGTAGTTCCTTGGAGACGGAGTACTGCCCGCCTTCGGGAATGAATTTGAAAGCGGAGCGAAATCCGAGCTTTGCTTCGAGCTCCATGAGCTTGCCGACCTTGGCCAGACCTTCCGGGCCTTCGACATCATGGGTCAGGATGATGGCGAATTTCTTCCCGTCAGGCCAACCGGGCCAGCCTTCGGGCGGCCGCTCGGACCCGGGAAAGATCGGCCAAGTGTCCAAAACCCGGTCGCGTTTGCGCCCAACAAACCAACGGCGAACCCAACGGCGAACCGAAATGGGAACGAAGGGCTTAACGCTGTAATAGAAACGGTGACGCAACATTCCGGTCAGAGTTCCTGCGCGAGGCGGCGGGGGACGTAGGCGCGGCTCTTGTTGAGGACGACACCCACATCCGCGCCGGATTGCGTGAGGATGGCGCCGGCGCGTTTGACCACATCGCGATCGGTCTGCTCGGCCTCGACGACAATCAGCGAGATATCCATAAACCGAGCCAGCCTTTGGGTGATGCTGATCTGGCTGACGGGGGGCAGATCGAAGATAATGTAGTCGTAGTCACTAGCCCGGAGCTTGGGAACCAATTGGTGGAAGAGCTTGGGCAGGGCGTAAGGAAGCCCGTCGCCGACGTGCGGCCCTCGGACTACATAGAGATTCTCCTGAACCAAGGCGGTGTCGCGCTTGTCCACTTCCAGGGCCTGGTCCAAACCGCTGGTCAAATCACCGCGGCTGAACTGGCGAGCGGCGCCTTCGTGGTTCATGTTCACCAACAGCACGTTGCCGTCGCCGGTTTCGGAGAGGGAGGCGGCGAGACCGGCCGCGACGGTGGTCACGCCCGAACCATTGGCGCAGCTCGTCACCGCCACTAGTTTCGGTTTATGGGTGAGGTTCCTGACTTCAAAATGGGTGATCAAGCGGTCGCGCAGGGCATCATGAAACGGACGCAAAGGACTGCCTATATCCCAGGATGCAAGGCCGTTGATTTTACCGTTCCTGGGGCTGATTTCTGACTTTTGAGTGGCGACGGCCGTGGCGGGCTCCGCTGATGGCGACTGGTCACCGGCTCCTTCCGTCAAGAGCGGGGCCTTCCTGGCGCCGTTCAAACCCAGACGCTTATTGCCGTCTTCGATTCGAAGGCGGGGTATGGAGAGAAACAATGGCAGTCCGACTTTGGTTTCGATCTCGATGGGCCGCTTGAGGGAGGGATCCAGGTACCATTCGATGATGAAGGCCAATGCCAGGGCCAGAACTATACCGCCGAAAAGAATGCCCGCCGCGGCTTTCTTTACCTTGGCAGCGTCCTGGAATGGAGGGGAGGGCATTTGGATAGGATTGATATCAGAGTTTTTCACGGCGCCCAACTGCTCATCGGTCCTGGCTTCTTCCAGGTTCCTTGCCGAATAGGTATATTGCGACTCTTCGAGCGAACGTTTTCGCTCCAACTCGGTAATATTTCCTTCCGCCTCGTTAACGACCGCAGCTTCTTTTCGGAGCCTTTCCAACTGCTCGGTAAGCTTCTTAATCTTGGTTTCGGTCGAAGCCAGCTTGGCCAATTCGAGAGCAAGACTCAAACGAGAATCTGGGGCTGAAGCGATAGGGGCCGCGTTGGCGACGCCTCTGGTGTCCGTGACTTTGAGGGGGAGCAGGCCCGGGTTATCCTGTTCGAGCTGGGTCTTGCGCTTCTCAGCGTCCGAGATTTGGGACGCGACCCCCTTTACCAAACTGCTTTCAGGGGTGAATTGGACGAGCAGTTCCGTCTGTCGCCTCGTCAAGGTATCCAGGAGGCCATTCACCCGATTGTATTCCGCGACCGTCCCCGAAGGGACCTGAAGTTGTGGCGCAAGCGCTTCGGCAGAGATCTTCGGGACGTTGGTTCCGGTGGTGACAACGGACCGTGGCGCGGGACCTCCGCCAACAACTTTGGCGTTATGGGCGCCGGTGGGAACTCCTGAATCGGAGGCGCCGTCGAGGCCAGAAAGAGCGTTGGCGGGAAGATACTTAGCCATGGTAGCGATCTCGGCCTGCCGCTCCGCCAAACCCGCCTCGGCCTCGAGCAAGGCGGATTGGATCTTAGAAATCTGCTCGGTGTAGATCTTCTTGCTGTCCTCGACGGAGAGCACACCCGCCTTGGCCTTGGCTTTTCGCAGTTCATCCTCGGTCGTCGAAAGGCTGGCTCGGAGCTTGTCGGTCTGCTTGGTTAGAAACTCGTCAAAGACTCCAATGGCGCGGTGGGTCTCGGCATGTTTTCTGAGATAAGTTTCGATGACTTGATTGAGCACGGGCTGCACCAATTCGGCATCGCGATGTTGAAAGGTCAGGTGGATAACATCGCTGCGCTTTAAGACCTCAGGGATGAGATTTTTCTGGATAAGCACGGCTGCCCTAAAACGGTTGGTTCCGCCGCCGGCCGTCGCCAAGATCTTCTCCGGCCCGATAAGATCTGCCACCTGCTGGGCAAGGTCGAGGCTGGAAAGAATCTCCAATTCTGTGTTAATCACATTTTCCCCGCCGCGCTCAGTCGGCAATTTCACCTTCTGAGCATCGGTCTGGTTCTGGGCCGGGGCTTTGGTCTCTACCACGTAGCGAACGAAGAGCTTGGCCTCGGACTGATAGGGCACAGGCCATTTGAGGTAAAAGACAGCGGCGAGGGCGACCGCTGCCGCGGAGATCCCCAGGATCTTCCCTTTGTGCCTAAAGAGCACGAAGTAGATATCTGCCAACGTCAATCCTGGCGGTGGGGGGGCTGGTTGCCTTTCATTCATAGATTTTAAAAACTAATGTACTCCCGGTTTACGATAAATGCGGATAGAGGATGGCTCCGGCGAAACGCAGGAGTGGAAGCGGCATTCGGCGAAACACCTGGTTGAACCATCCTTCGGTCCCGTCCTTATCGACGAGGAACGTTTTCTCCCTGAGGTTGTAGCTGTAATAGTCTATGGGCTCTTCGCGCGCGCCAAAGCCCAATTTGAACCGCCGCAAGCCTTCTTCGCCGAGGGAGGTCCGGCCCAAATGCAGGCGCTCATACCCCTGCGAGCAGAACCGTCTCATGGCCTCCCACATAAGCACGTTGTTGGGGCGCAAATTCTGAAAAGCATAATCGGAGGCCCCGTACTTATAGATGACTTCCTTGCCGCGATGGAAAAACACCGCCGCGGCCACGGGGCTTTCACCGGCCCACGCCGTGCCCACCACCCCCTGCCCGGCTTCGAGCACGTAACGAGCAATATTCTCGAAGAACCGAAACGGCTGAGGCGGCAGTCCATGCCGACGCCGCGTCAAGCAATGCATCCCAAAGAAACGCTTAATCGACGCGAGATCATTGTCGAATTCCACCCTGATGGCCAAGCGGCCGCCCTTTCGGATGCCGCGCCGAAACGCGCTATCCAGACCCGCAAAGAGCGCTTCCTCGCCTGGTCGAAGGTCCACACAATGCCCGAGGAAGGACAGGGAGGGCGTCCCTCCCGGCCAGCCGGTTCCGGGCCCTCGACATTCCAAGTAGCGCCAATCGCGAGTGCGACCATGTTCCACGGCGGCGTCTTGCAGCCTTGGGGCATCGCCGTTCGGGCCTAGGGATGAATCGGTGAGCCAGGGGCAAAAGTCGGTAAAGGGCAGCGATACCCCGCGCCGTCCCGTGCAGGGGCTGGAAACTTCCATGACCGCCAGCAGTTCCTCCAGGCGCTCGTTTGCAAAACGGCAGAAATAAGCGGGCCGGTGGCCATAGGTCTCATGGAGCACCCGCGCCCAAGCAGCTCCGTGAAAGAACGAAGCGCCCGAATGGGCCGATAACGCGGTATCCCATCCGGTGTAGCTCAGGGGATCGACCATAACCGGTCGCCCGAGTCCGCCCGGCGCCGCAGCCCTTACCGGATTACCCTCAGCCACGCTCATCAATTCAGACGGCGCATGTCTGCGGCCGGCCCTGGTTACGGCAGGCCCCAAGTTCAGTCGCGACGGCTTGGATCTGCGCTTGCGTCAACTCCGGAAACATCGGGAGCGACAAGAACTCGCGAGCGCAACGCTCGGCCACGGGGAACGATCCCTCGCCACAGCCCAAGAACCGATAAGCCTCTTGCAAATGAATGGGGACCGGGTAATGAATGGCGCACGAGATTCCCTTGGCGGCCATGGCCTGAAGCAACGCATCGCGGTTTGGCGCTCGGAGCGCGTAAATGTGGTAGATATGCCGATTGTGCGGGGCCGCAAACGGCGTGATGACACCCTCGCCGCCACTGAGCAACTCATCATAAAGATGCGCGTGAGCGCGCCTCAACGTGTTGGAAGCCTCGAGATGCTTGAGTTTGACCCGCAGCACAGCGCCTTGAATACCGTCCATACGACCATTCCAACCGATGTGCGAATGGTAATATTTGCGCGCCTGGCCGTGGTCGCGCAGCACCTGGATCCTCGCGCTCAGCGCCTGGTCGCTCGTGACCACTGCGCCCGCCTCGCCGAAGGCGCCCAGGTTCTTACCGGGATAAAAACTAAAACAGCCGGCAATACCCATCGCCCCGGCCTTTTTGCCTTTGTACAACGCGCCGTGGGCCTGGCAGGCGTCCTCGACAACCGGGATACCGCGTCGACGCGCGATCTCCAGAATCGGATCCATATCCGCGGTCTGGCCAAATAAATGGACCGGGATGATCGCCTTGGTCCGCGCGGTGATAGCCCGCTCCAGCAGCGCCGGATCCATCGTGTAGGTTTGCTCTTCGATATCCACCAGCACCGGCCGGGCGCCGCAGAAACTAATGGCCTCCGCCGTCGCCATGAACGTGCTGGGCACCGTGATGACTTCGTCGCCCGGCCCCACCCCCAGCGCCAGCAAACTGAACCACAAGGCGTCGGTGCCGCTAGCCACGCCAATGGCGAAAGCGGCGTCGCAGTAGGCGGCGAAATCCTGCTCGAACGCGGTGACAAAAGGGCCGCCCGCGAACGCGTTGGCGTCGATGACCTCGCCGATGGCGCGATCTAATTCTACCCGTAGAGGGTCGTGGTGTGCTTTGAGATCCAGAAACGGTACCTTCATAAAATCAATCTTTGGGCAGCATTTTGATGACTCGGGCGGGATTGCCGGCAACGACCGCGCGGGGCGGGACATCCTTGGTCACAACGCTCCCCGCCCCTATGACCGCCCCTTCCCCTACCGTGATGCCGCAAAGCAGGGTGGCGGCGGAACCAATCGAGGCGCCCCGGCGCACGCGGGTGGGGACACATACCCAATCGGCCTCGGTTTGCAGCTTGCCGTCCCCGTTAGTCGCCCGTGGGTAGCGGTCGTTGATAAAGGTGACATTGTGTCCCACAAACACATCGTCCTCCAATTCCACGCCTTCGCAGATAAAAGTATGGCTGGAGACCTTGCAGCGATTGCCGACCTTAGCGCCTTTTTGAATCTCGACAAAGGTGCCAATCTTCACGTCATCGCCGATTTCGCATCCATAGAGGTTGGTAAATCCGAATATTCGCACGCCATGGCCGAGTTTGACATCCGGCGCAATTTGCTGAAAAGGCTGAGAGCTAGGCATAAGTGGCGCTATTTGAGGCAAGAATGTCCTCTGCCTCAAGGCACAATCGGCCGACGGAGAGAAGCCCTAGCCTTGCGGACGGTCTTTTGAGGGGCGGCGGCCTTGCCATTCCCGTTGCCGTGGCCGTTGCTGCTGGCAAAGGCGGTCGGGCGGATGGCATGGGCCGTTGCCAAGAGCACTGGGTTGCCATGCTGGCGCAAGGACTTGGAACTGGCTTCCAGGATCTTAACGACTTCGAGTCCACGCTCCGCGCTGGTCAGTGGGGTTTTCCCGGTCTGGATGCACTCCAGGAAGTGACCGCACTCGATCTTAAGCGGTTCGTCCTGTTTGATGTGGGGCGAATACACGTCGCCGTAATGGTAGGCATACTGGAACTCGGCGAAGGTATCATAGTGCGGCGGACGCTCCACCCGGGCATCAAAAATCCGTATCTTCTCCAGAGGAGCGACATCATCATATACAATCATGCGCTTGCTGCCCACGATGGTCATCTCGCGGGTTTTCCTGGGGTCGAGCCAACTGCTGTGAACCATTGCCGAGCGGTTTTTGGAAAAAGCCATGTGCAACATGGTCACATCTTCGACGCCGGGGGTAACGTGGGCGCTTCCGCGGCAATCCACGCTCAGTGGCGGCTCGCCCATGATATAGAGGATGATGGAAACATCATGCGGAGCCAAATCCCAGGCCACGTTTATGTCTTTTTGGTAGAGACCCAGGTTGAGGCGCCGGGCGGCGATATAGCGAATCTCCCCGATGTCCCCGCAATCCACGATTTCCTTTATCTTCCGGACCGCCTGCGAATACAAAAAGGTGTGGCCCACCATAAGCACCAACCCTTTGGACCGAGCGATCTCCTGTAGTTCTTCGCATTCGGCGGAGGAGGCGGCCATCGGCTTTTCGATGAGCGTGTGCTTGCCCGCCAGCAGGCTCGCTTTAGCCATGGGGTAGTGGTACTTCACCGCGGTGGCAATAGCCACCGCATCCACCTGGCCGCCCTCCAGCATGCGCTCCAAATTGGTCTCGCCTTTGACGCCGGGGTACAAATTGGTAACATGCTCGAGTCGATCGGCGCTTACGTCGCACACGGTCGTGAGCTTGCAATCCGCGAGTGAACGAAAATTGCGGACCAGGTTCGGCCCCCAGTAACCGCAACCGACAACTCCGACATTGATTTGCTTTGCCATAATTCCATCCGATTTGTAGTTCGCCCTCAGGACGAACGCGGCCGCGCTTGAGTAAGCGAAGCCGCCCGCTTGCCACGACACGCAACCAAGAGTTGCCGCCGCAAACGGGGATTAGTAACTACCGAACTATTAAAAGGCGCGGTGGAACCAAACCCAACCGCGCATGCCCCAACCGCTTAGGGCACCCGACTGCACGTCCGATTCGCATCCGGTACGGCGACGTCCCGGGCTGCGAAAGTCTGAGCATTGGGAAGGGCTTGCTTTCTAAGCATCCGCAACTCGACCACCTGGATGAGGATCGCCGGGATGGTCCTGGCGATGATGCTGAGATCCAGCAGCAAAGACTTATGCTCCACATAGTGGATATCCAGGTTGATCATCTCCTCGAAGGTGGTCCGATTCTTGCCCTTGACCTGCCACAAACCAGTCAGGCCGGGCAAAGTCTCAAGGCGGCGCCGATGCCGAGAAGTGTATTGGCTGTACTCGTACGGCACGCACGGTCTGGGCCCGACCAAACTCATATCTCCGAGAAAAACATTCAATAGTTGCGGCAATTCATCCAGGCCTAACGACCTTAACCAAATGCCCCCGGGTATCACTCGCAGGTCTCCTTTGGCGTCCAATTTTACCATGGGCCGATCCGACTTCATTAAGCTTACCAAATGGCCTTGATGAACGGTCGTTTCCGCATTAACCGTCATGCTCCGAAACTTGAAGCACGTGAAACGCCGTCCCCGCAAGCCGACTCTCTCCTGTTTGAAAAGCACCGGTCCGGGAGACACCAATTTGATGGCCAACCCGATGAGAAAACAGAGCGGGAGCACCAAGGGCGCGGCAGCTAAAATACACAGCACGTCCAACGTCCGCTTCCACATCGGCGCTCTTCCTGTGGCTCGTGTCCGTTCTCCCCCCGCCACTCGGCCGAGGGAGAAACTTTCTGTGTCTGGGGATGTCATGGTAAAAAATGCCGATCGTGGAAGAAAAGCGCCGCGCCTCGCGCCCAAAAACTGCCGCAACTCATCAGCTTCGCATCGGCTTCTTGCGGGCAAGGCTCCGCACTTGTTCGTTTTACGAGCCTTCGCTGTTTTTTGCTCCCGCGCCTTCCCAACCTACGGAGACGACTCCGTCTCCACCCAAAAATCACCCCACTGTGAGTCAAGCCACGCGTTACTCCACCCATCTCGGGGAGCGGGTGGCATCGCGCAAACAGCGCCTAATAAACCCCTTCGGCGCACTCCCGCGGCCCGCAAGCCAGGGCCGGCACTAAATCCGCCATGCGGCGGTCGTCCACCACCAACGACTTCCGATCCACTTCGGCCAAAGTCGTACGTCCAAGAAAATCCAACAGGATTTGAACACGCTGCTTTGCATGCAGGAATCGTACCACTACTCCGCTTGACCCCAAAAATGTTCCTTCCGCCACGGTAACCTCGGTTCCGGGATCGAGCCGATCCTCAACCGCCATCGGCTCTTCTGTACCGAAACACTGTCGAAGTTCTTCAATCACCGGATCCGGCACGACCGCCGCTCTTTCTCCAAACCTAACCAGGCCGCTTATGCCCACCATGTAACGCACTTGGTCCATCGAATCCGCCGCGACGCACCGCACAAAGAGATAACAAGGAAATAGCGGTTCAGTGACCCGCACCACTCCGCGCCGAGTCGAGCGTTCGATCCGCAAACGCGGATGAAATACCTCCAAGCCAAGCTGCCGACTCAAGCTTGCCGCGGCAATGTGCTCGTGCTTCGGCTTAGTCCGCGCACAGTACCAGGTTGGCGCTAGGTAAATGCTCATCTAGAAAAATGTTATCACACGCTCACGGAATTCGCCTGTCGTGTTTGATCGGGATTTTTATGTCATCCAAATCCACGACAAGACTGTAGTGTTAAACCGCTACACGTCACCCCTAGCAATTTTCAGTCCAAGTTCTATAGGCTTTTCACCCCAATTTGAGGTCCGCCCCCCCCCCAAAGGCCCGTTAGCCGGTCCCGATATCCGCGATGCGATGCGTCCCGCCGAACATACGCTGGCTTCCGATCCTTCCGAGGTTCCAACGGATGGCCAACTGTAGCAGTTCGCTGGCATCCTTCAAGCGTAATTTGCGCTTGATGCGCGCCCGATAGCTCTCCACCGTGCTCGCTTGGACATGAAGATCGGCGGCAATCTCGGAAGTCGCGCTTCCAATACCGAGCAACTCGAACACCTGCAATTCGCGTTTCGACAAGCAATCCGCCGGTTCTTGCGAACCACCCAGCGCGGAGCGGGTGAGTTTCGAGGCGACGAGCGCCGCCGCCCGTTCGCTCCGGTAAATTTCGCCCTTCAAGACCAGGCGTATGGCCTCCACCAACTTCGCCGTCAACGCCTGCTTGGAAACGTAGCCGCAGGCCCCGGCGCGGACGGCCTCCTCCGCGTAGAGCGCTTCGTCGTACATGGAGAAGACCAATGTCCGCAGATTGGGATAACGCTGGCGAAGCTCTTTGATCAGTTCCAAGCCACTGGAGTCTCGCAGCCCCAAGTCTACGATCACCAGATCCGGTTTGGATGAAGCGGCGGCGGCCAAAGCGCCTTGACAGTCCTCCGCCTCGGCGCAAATGAAGAGATCCGGTTCCCGCGCGATGCTGTCCCTCAAACCCTGCCGTACCAGCGGATGATCGTCCACCACCAGCACGCGCGTCCTGGCTTTCGGATTGGCCAGGCCCCGAGAAGAGATGCCCGCTGGGTCGCAGGGCAAACCCGGCTTTCCCCCTCGTCGCGCGCGTCGCCTCTCTTTCACCGCGCGTAGAGCGCGGCCGCTGTCGAACGGCATATGCTCTCTCCCTTGGAAATCGATGTCGCCCGCCTGATCAGCCCGCCCCAAAAGACGTCGCGATGCGAAGCGCGTTGGGCGCAAAGCTCCGCAAGTATTGACGCTCCAACTTCGGGCGCCAACCGATGCCAACGACCCGAAAACAAGTCCCAGCGGTTCTCGATAGGGCAAGAATACGCAAGAACGCAAAGGAACGTCTGTCGTGGTTCGAGAGGATTCTCGTGTCCACAAATCAGAGGACACCCTGTAAAGACATCCACTACAAAGCGTTGCGCCGCCAAGCCGATACGCGACCGTCCCAGCGCGCGTCTATTGCGAACTCAGGACTTTGGTTACGTTCCACTGGATGGCCCGTTGCAGGAGTTGGTCGGCGTTCTTCAAATGCAGCTTCTCCTTGATGCGCGCTCGGTAAGTCTCCACGGTGCTCACGTCGATGTGCAAGGCGGAGGCGATTTGGGAAGTGCTGGTACCCACTCCTATCAGTTCGAAAATCTCTAATTCTCGCTCCGAAAGGCAGTCGCCCGGCCAATCTCGGACAGAACGCCCCGGACGAGCCACCTTCGAGGCGACCTGGGCGGCCACTTTTTCGCTCCAATAAATCTCCCCTCCCAACACCTTCCTCACGGCCTCCATCACCCGGGTAGTGGCATCGCGCTTGGAAATATACCCGCTGGCCCCCACCCGCACCGCCCGTTCGGCGTACACCATTTCATCATGCATGGATAAGACCAGCGTCAATACCTTAGGGAAGCGATCACGGATGTCCTTGATCAACTGGAGGCCGTCGGATTGCTTCAACCCCAAATCGACAATCGCCAACGCGGGTTTCAAACTAGCGATGGCTGCCAGGGCGGTTTCCCGGTTCTCCGCTTCACCGCACACCACCAGGTCCGGTTCTCGGGCGATCGTATCCCTCAAGGCCTGACGCACCAGGGGATGGTCATCCACCAAGAGTATTCCGGTCCGTTCAGCTTGCGCGGGAGCTTTTTTCATTGCCCTGGGGTCTGGTTTTCAAACATGGAGATTTCCACTCAATCTTGCGATCTACATTCAAGTGTTTTCATAATGTCCACGGGAAATCTGCAAGCAATTGTTGTGCCGCCGGAAACCGGTCGGCGAATCTCCAGTTCGCTGCCAATCATCCGGGCCCGACTGCGCATCATCTCCAACCCCAAGCCGGAGCCCGTGCCAAAGGGAGCCGCCATGCCAATCCCATCATCCTCGATCTCCAGCCAGCCACACTCCATCCCGACGTTGAGCCGTACCACAATCCGCCGCGGCCGGGCGTGCTTGGTCGCGTTATGAACCGCCTCGCGAGCAATCCGATATAAGTGAGTGATCAAAGCCTCATTCTCAATGCAGAGCGATTCTGGACAGTCAATCTCGCAGGGTACCCGCGAATCACGGCTCGTCTCCGACGCCAAATCCCTCAACGCGGCTAGCAATCCGTCTCGCGCCAAATTAGACAGGCTCAACCCGCGAGCCAAACTCCGCGCCTCGCCAAGCGCGTCATCGAGCTTTGAGAGGATCCCACCGGCCTCCAAGGCTTCCTCGCGGCCCGCCTCGGTCAACTTTTCGCGCAATAAATTGCAGGCCATGGCGGTGCTGAAAAGCCTTTGGCAAAGACCGTCGTGCAGCAGTTCCCCAAACCGCCGTTGTTCGCGTTCGCTAACCTCTTGAACCGCCCTCTCCAACCGTTTCACCTCCGAAACGTCTCGCGCAACCCCCACGTAACCGCGGATCTTGCCGTCGTTATCTCGGATCTGGCTGGTTGTCAGAAGAACTGGAAATTCCGACCCATCCTTGCGCCGCCCTACCAACTCACCTTTCCAACCGCCTCGCATGGTCGCCCTGGCAATCGTCTCCCCCAACTCGGCGGGGTTCGTCCGGGATCGGAGAATCTCCGGCCCCATCCCCACTAATTCCGCCTCGCTGTACCCAAACCCCTCCAAACTCGCCTGATTCACATAACGAATGACGTTCCGATCATCGGTGATGCAGACGAACTCCTGAATGCTGCGCAACGCCTGCGCGAGCAAGCTGATCTGCTCTCTGGCTTGGTGGCGCTCAGTCATGTCCCTCACCACCAGGACAAAACCATCAGGATGCCCCGACTCCCCCGCCCAAAGCGCCGCCGTCAATTCCGCTGGAAAGGGCCTCCCGGACTCCGGCACGATCGTATAAACGACATTCTGAAGTGTCCCGGACCGACGTAGCCGCGCGAAGTCGGCTTGTATCCGATCCCTCTCCACCGGGAGTGTATACTCAAAGAGACTCCTCTCCCTTGCCGGATGCGCGCTGGGATGGCCAAAAAACTTCACCGCCTGCGGATTAAGGCTTATAACCCGCCCCTCGAGATCGAGCAATCCGACGGCATCCGGCAATGCCTCAACCAATTGCCGGTAGTGTTCCTCGCTGGCCCGCAACGCGGAACTGGTTCGGTGCAATCGCACCCATGTGCCAATTCGCGCCACTAACTCAGGCAAATCGACCGGCTTTGTCAGGTAATCATCCGCACCGATCCCTAATCCGTTAATCTTGTCGGCCGAACTGATTGCCTGCCCGGAGACCATCACCACAAACATGTCAATCAGCGCTGGGTCCGCCTTGATTTGCCGACAGACTTCGATCCCGCTCAAGTCAGGCAACCCGACATCTAGTAGCACTAAGTCGGGCCTCCGCTCTCGGACCAAACGCAAAGCGTCTCGCCCGTTATTCGCCTGCCAGGTGCGATAGCCGGCGGCGGACAAGGCTGCGGAGAAAAGAGCCAGAACTTTCGGCTCATCGTCAACCAGTAGCAAATTCCCCGATTCCGACGCGCGCGCTTTGTTCATATGGGAACAGACCCTCTCAAGCGGCTCGCGCTTTCTCTAGGCGACGCGTAATAAAATCGCGCTCCGCCTGAGCCCAGGAAAAGGGACACATGTTCCCTTGCTGCTCAAAACCAGGAAAATCGTTCCGGAACATAGACGATGTCAGAAGGCTTCAGCAAGAATGGCTCGATTTGTCGGCCTTGAATCGCCCGTTTCAAATTGAGCGTGTGGTACTCCAACTGGCCGTTAGCTGCCCGACGAATCACGCTCACCGCCTTGAGATTTGCTTTGGCGTGGTCAAATCCGCCCGCTTCCATGACCGCCTCCAGGGCGGTAAGAGGGCGGTCCGACATGATCTTACCAGGGCGCAATACGGAACCGCTCACGTAAATCGGAAAGGCGGAGGATTCCAGAGCCACCGAGACCTCCTTGACCTGGAGTTGCGGGCCGTAGAGCTCAACCAGTTTGGTTTCCAACTCGCTCGGCCGTAAGCCGGCGGCCTGGATTTCCCCTATTAACGGCAACGATGCTTTGCCGTCCCGCCTAATAGCCGCGATAGTGTTTAGATTCGGCGCGCCCGGGAAGGAGACCCGCACGACGTCCCCTTCGCGAAGCACCAACGGCTCCATGGAGTTCGTCCCGTTGGCTATCCCCCCGGAACCTTGCAGGGGTGGCAGATTTGTTAGCGCGGCCGCCAGATCCTTTCCGGCGCCGGGCCCCGCTCCCAAGTCGGAAAAAGCAGGCGGCTGGTTCGTGCGGCAGCCTGAAACCACCAACAATCCCACCAGACCGCAGCCAACAATGGCCGGCCTCAACGCCATGACCAACACGTTTGCGACGTCGTTTAACCCACTCGCGCTGCCAAGACTCCCAATTGACTTTTTCAACATAGTTCCTTTTGTTTTGATGATTTTACGATGCGGCCGCAGAAAGGCGCTTTTCGCGCTTGCGCCGGGCGCCGGCGCAAAGCTACCGGGAAATTGCATATCACCATTGTTTCGCCAGGGGTCGCGCGTCGGAGGTCCAAATCTCCCCCGATTACGCCGGCCCGCCACTTCATAATGTCCAGTCCCATGCCAGGACGATTGCCAGGTTTCTTCTCCAGACCGATGCCGTCATCAACGACTCTAAGCCGGCCCTCGCGCTTCCTGATCGTCAGCCAAATGGCTATGCGCCGCGGCTTGGCATGACGGATCGCATTATGAACCGCCTCCCGGGCAATTCGGTAGAGGTGGGCCGCTACCGTTGGGTCCTGAATACCCTTCGTCCCCTCGCACCTCGCCTCGCAAATCACCTGGTAATCGCGGCTGGTCGCACGGGCCAAGTCGCGCAACGCGTCGGTCAAGCCCGGCCCCGCCAGATGGGGGAGGCTCAACCGTCCAGCCAGCGCGCGCGCCTCGGTCATCGCGGCATCCAATTTGGCAAGCAACCGCCCCGCCTCCGCCGCCTCGGGACTCAATTGGCTTGCCAATTTCTCGCGCAGCCGGTCGCACGCCACCGCCGCGCTAAATAATTGTTGGCACAACCCGTCATGGAGCTCCCGCCCAAAATGACGCTGCTCCCGGTCGCTCACCGCGAGCATCGCCGCTTTCAGCCTCCCACGGTCGGCGGGGGAACAAAGCTCCGCACTTGTCGGCGTCTCGAGTGGCCGCCAACTGCAATTCTCCAACCGCGCTGCGCCTGCCTTCTTCAATCCATTGTGCCAACGCGCTTTAATTGTAGCCACAGATTCCCCCAGTCTGTCTGTCGTGACTGCCCTGAATTCCCCTGTCGCATGCAACCCTGACAGCGGCGCCGTGCTCAGACACTACATCACGCAAGATTAGCATGCTATCGCAAAGTCTCAACCATTTGGCTCTAGGAGCGGCGCTTAGCGCCCTGAACTACATCGATGGCGACAAGCCGATCCGACGACTCGCCCGCCCGACTTCGCCGTAAATTAGCATCGGTCACCCAACTTTGCAAACAGGTATCAACGATTCCGACCCTCCGCAATAACCCTGGTGTTCGCCAGCAGGAAAACCGCGAAGTCGGGAACAGGGCGGAAACTACTTCCGGTTGGTTGCCGGCTGCCCATCCACTCCCGCGGGGGGTTGCTCGTACGCGTACTGGTCTTCGTCCTTGACTTCCTTTTTTAGACGATAAAGTTCAATCTTCAGCCGCTCGGCAACTTCTTTCTGCGTCGGATCCTCGTATAGGTTATGCAGTTCATCGGGATCTTTGACGAGGTCATAGAGTTCCCACTGGTCCTTTTTCCAGAAGTAAATCAACTTGTGCGTCATCGTGCGAACGCCATAATGGGCGCGGGTGTTGTGGTCGCCCGGGTCGTGGTAATACCGGTAATAGTAGCTGGAGCGCCAATCCGCCGGGCGTTGGCCTTTGAGGAGCGGAACCAAGCTGCGCCCCTGCATGTCGGCGGGAACCGCCAACCCGGCCATCTCCATGAAAGTCGGCGCGAAATCCGGGTTGATGGCCATGGCGTCGAGCACAGTGCCAGGCGGGACCACCCCAGGCCAGCGCAACAGGAAAGGCATGCGCACCGAAGCGTCATACATGAACCGTTTGTCGTAGAGCCCATGGTCACCGAGGAAAAAGCCCTGGTCGCTAGTATAAATGACTACGGTATTAGTACCCAAGCCATTCTGGTCCAACCAATCCAGGAGCCTGCCGACGTTATCGTCGATAGACTGTACGCAGGCCAGATAATCCTGGAGGTAGCGTTGGTATTTCCAGGCGTTAAGCGCGTCCCCGGTAAGCGTCCGCTTCCCGCTATCGGTCCCGATTTCCACCTCGGTAGGTTTGACATTCAACCATTGGTTGAGCGCCGGTCCCGTCAACCCGGCGGGAGGGACCAGTTTAAGATCCCGGCGAGTGAGGTCGAAAAATACTTTCTGCCGGCACTCGCGAATGGCGTCCGTGCGCGTGGCATAATCGTCATGCAGCGTCGCCGGTTCCGGGATGTGCCGCTCCGCAAAGAGGGCGCGGTGCTTTTCATCCGGTTCCCAAGGCCGATGCGGTGCTTTGTGGTGACACATCAGAAAAAAAGGTCTGTCCTTGGGCCTGTTCTTGAGGAAATCAATCGCCAAGTCGGTGATCACGTCGGTCACGTAGCCAGGGATCACCCGGCGTCCAGCGGGACTGAGAAAAGCGGGATCGAAATAAACCCCCTGCCCTGGCAGGATCGTCCAATCGTCGAAACCCGTCGGGTCGCTGCCCAGATGCCATTTCCCGATCATGCCGGTGTGATAGCCGGCGGCTTGAAGGTACTTGGCCACGGTGGGCTGCGCGCCGTCGAACCGGTTAAAGGTCGGGACGCCATTCAGGTGGCTGTACTTGCCAGTCAAAATCGTGGCGCGGCTCGGGCTGCAAATGGAATTGGCGCAAAAACAGTTGTTAAAGCGAACGCCCCGAGCCGCGAGACGGTCGATCTGGGGCGTCTGATTGACCCGACTGCCATAGGCGCTGATCGCGTGCGCGGCGTGATCGTCGCTCATAATGAACAGGATGTTCGGCCGAGTCGCCGCCCCGGTCGAAACCACTGCCGTCAATAGAATTGAAATCCACGTTAGCGGCGCTTTCATCCTTCAATCATTGAACCAAACTGGGTTCCGCGTAAAGCAAAACTCCGGGGCGTCCGAACGAACGGAAGCGGCGCCGCTCCGTTTCAGCAATCGCGCCTAGACAGGGGATGGGGAAACGATTACTTACCGACTGTCCCCTGCCCCGCCATTTCCGCGCCCGCGCCGCGGGCGGACCAACGGTAGGCTTCCGCCAGAAGGCTAACCGGGTGGACCACGCGAAGCGACATGCCCCGGACTTTGGCGCCGTTAACCAGTTGTAGCAAGCAGCCCGGGTTGCCGGTGGCCACCACGCTGGCGCCGGTCGATCGGATATGGCCCAGTTTACGTTCCAAGAGCTGGCCAGCCATTTCGGGTTGGGTCAGATTATACACGCCGGCGCTGCCGCAACACCAGGCGCTCTCCGGCAACTCGATGAGCTTAAGGCCGGGGATCAACGCCAGAAGTCGGCGCGGCTGGTCGCTGATTTTTTGGCCGTGCGCCAAGTGACACGATTCGTGGTAGGTGACCGCTTGAGGCGGGATGCCCTTCCGAGGCGGTTCGAAACCGATCTCGATCAACCACTCGTGGATATCCTTGATTTTAGCGTCCCAAAGCGCGGCGCGATCGCGATAGGCAGGATCTTCCAGGAGTAATTTGCGGTAGTGCTTGAGATGGGAGCCGCAACCACCGGCATTGGAGATGATGGCGTCAAAATGCTCCGGTGGGAATTGGTCGATTTGTTTGCGGGCCAGCGCCTGGGCGAGTAGCCACTCGCCGTTATGCGCATGCAACGATCCGCAACAGAACTGCTCGGGGGGCGTGATCACCTCGCAACCGTTCCGGGCGAGGACTTCGACGGTGTCACGGTTGATGTCGCTGAAGATCAAGTCCTGCGCGCAGCCGGTGAGCATGGCAACGCGGTATTTTTTTTGGCTGATGGCGCGGGTGACGGGCGCGATGAGGTCGGCCGAAAACCGGGGCTGGATGTCCGGCGTCATCGCTTCGAGTTCCCGCCAGCGCCGAGGCAACAGTCGGAGAATGCCGGAGTGGCGCGCCAGGGATTGAACGCCCAGTTGCTGGTAGAGCCGCAGGGCGCGGCCGGCCAGCTCGAGACGGCGCAGGTCCATGAAGAGCCATCGGATGGCGAACCAGCGGATTCCATCGCGCCGGGGAGACCGCAGCGCGCCGCTCTCCTCGACCGCGGCCCGGGAGCGCTCGAACAGCTCAGCGTAATCCACGCCGGCGGGACAGGCGGTGACACAGGCCAGGCAACCGAGGCAGAAATACATCTCCTCGCCGAAAGCGCGAGTCAGCTCCAGGCGGTCGTCGGCAATGGCGCGCATCAGCGCGATGCGCCCCCGCGGACTGTGACGCTCGATACGCGTGGCGGCGTAGGTTGGGCACGTGGACAGACAGAGTCCGCAATGCATACACTGCTGAAAGACCGAGTAATCGAGGCCCTTGAGGTACGACGGCGGGGCGCTCATCGATCAATCGAACATCTTGCCCGGATTCAAAATGCCGGCGGGATCCAGCGCCCGCCGCAGCTCGCGCATGACGCGCATCGCGGCGTCGCCGGCGAACTTAGGCAGGAAAGATTTCTTGGCGACGCCGATGCCGTGCTCGCCGGTGATGGTCCCGCCCAGGCGAATCGCCTCGTCGAAGATCTCTTTGAAGGCCTCCTCCACGCGCCGCATTTCCCCGGCATTCCGCTCGTTGGTCAGGAAGGTGGGATGCAGGTTGCCATCGCCCATGTGCCCGAACGTGCCGATGCGCAAGTTGTGCTTCCGGGCAACCGCCTCGACGAAACGGATCATCTTTGCCAGTTCGCTCCGGGGGACGGTGACATCCTCGAGAATCGTGGTCGGCGACACCCGAGCCAGGGCGGAAAAGGCGCTGCGCCGAGCGCTGGCGAGACCGATCGCCTCGGCCTCGTCCCGGGCCACGCGGATTTGGACGGCGCTGTTCCGCCGGGCAATCTCCTCCATCAAGGCCGCCTCTTCGGCGACGGCCGCCGGATGGCCATCGGTTTCCATGAGCAGCAGCGCCTCGCAATCCAAGGGCAAGCCGACCTTGGCGAAGTCCTCGACACACCGGATGGTCGTGCGATCCAGGAATTCGAGGGTGCAAGGGATGATCCGCGCGGCGATGATGTCGGAGACGGTCTGGGCCGCCTGGTCCATGCGCGAAAAAGTGGCGATCAGCGCTCGTTTGGCGGCGGGTTTGGGGATCAACTTAAGCAGCACCCGGGTGATCACCCCGAGGGTGCCTTCCGAACCGATGAAGAGGTCCCGAAGCGAATAGCCCGCGACATCCTTGACGCACTTATTGCCGGTCCAAACGATTTGGCCGTCAGCTAAAACGACCTCCAGACCCATCACATAATTGCGGGTCACGCCGTATTTCAACCCGCGCAGGCCGCCGGAGTTTTCCGCCACGTTTCCGCCCAGCGTCGAGCTCCTTATCGATCCCGGGTCCGGTGGATAAAACAAGCCTGCGGCCGCCGCCGCGTCGGCGACCTGCTGGGTGATGGCCCCCGCTTCCGCCAGGAGGGTCAAGTTCGCCCGGTCCAATTCGAGGATCCGGTCCATCTTGACCAGACACAAAACCAGGCAGTCGGGCGAGGGCAGACTGCCGCCGCTGAGGCCCGTGCCTGAGCCGCGCGTCACCACCGGAGTCTTCGTTGACTGGGCGAGCTTCAAAATAGCCGAGACTTGATCTGAGCTGGTTCCCAACACGACACAACCGGGCATCTGCCGCAGGGCGGCCGTACCGTCGAAGGAGTAAGGAATGAGATCCTCCTGGGTGGTCAGGAGATTTCCCGCGCCAACCATACGCCGCAACTCGTCAAGGATGGGCTGCGCCAAGGGCATAATGCGGCGTTACTTTGCGTATTCGCGGTAGCGTTCGGCGACCTTGGCTTGCCGTTCATCACCCGCATGCCAGTAGAAACGGTACCGGAAGGTAATATTCTGACCGGCGGGAACGGTCAGGTTGCCGGCCGACTTATCGGCGAGTTTTTCAAAGTCGTGCCGGCCGAAAGGGTTGGCGGCAAACAGGCCGTAATCCCGCACGTGCCACCACGTAGGATGCCGGGGATTTTGCGGATGATCAAAGATAGCAAGACCGACGGTTTTGCCTTCAACCGGCCCATAGTAATCGCACCAATCGGCGCGTTTGCCCCAGGTGGCATCGTCGCGGACGCCCTCGCTGTTGACGATATGCCCGTGGCCGACGGCGCCCTGAAGGCGCATGGTCTCAGCCAACCGCACCCCCATGGTCCCTTCCTTCGTGTCGCCCAGCACCAATGGTTCCTGCAAAGCGAACAGGGTGATCTCGAAATCCACGACCCGCTCGTTCGCGCCCTTGGGGTTGTAAAAGCGCAGAAGACGCTCGTCTTTACAGACCAGCGCGCCGTCGGCGGCAACCCAGTTGTTGCGCGAGCGAATCAGGCCGGAGTCGAGGCCGGATTTAACCTCGATGAAGGAGTCATGGACCGACCTGCCAAAATTCTTTTCTTCAGACCAGAAGTCGCGGCCATTGACCGAGCCATGCGCAAACCAAAAGGACCGATGGTGGGGATGGTCATGGGCTTCGTTGGGCAGGTTTTGCATCGGCCAATTCCGCGTCATTGCCAGGCCGTCGGGACCAAGTACTGGATAACAATAGGGCCGGGGGACGTCGCGGAAAATATATTCCGTAAAGAGCTGGCCGTTGATTTCCACCCGAAGCCGGTTGGTCAACTCAGAGATTAGAACGCCCGGTTGAGAAGCCTGCGGCGAGTCGGCCGCGGCGGCCAGGCTAACCGATACCCCGGCCCGCAGAAAACAAGCGATGCCGAAGACAAGAACGCGCAACATAAGAGCAAGCTTTGCGGAGGAGGGCGAGGCGGTCAACGATATTCCAGGGGCGTCGATACGTGAGATGGGCGCGTGACGGGGGCCGCTGCCGCCTAAAGGAGGCGTTCTGAAACCGACCGGAAATCCGCGATCCTGCGACAGGCTCCGACGATCGAAGCGACGTTTTCCGCGCGCGGAAAAGAAATTTTCCCCCATTTGCCTTGTGTCGTTCCCCGGGTCGGTTTAATCCTTCCACACAGCGTGTTCGGAAGCGTAATCAACGGATTCAAGCAGTACAAGGCTGCATGGCTGATGGCCGATGTCTGGGCGGGCATCAGCGTATGCCTGGTGATGATCCCCTCGGTGGTCGCTTACGCGGGGCTGATGGGCATTCCGCCGCAGCACGGTCTTTACGCGGCCTTCATCCCGCTGCTGGTCTATCCCTTGTTCGGCAGCTCGCGCCAGGTCATCGTGGGTCCGGACATAGCGATTTCGCTGCTGATCGCGAGCGCCATCGGCCCGCTGGCCGCCGGTAATCCGGCGCAGGCGGCGGCCCTGGCCGCGATGCTCGCGCTGATCACCGGGCTGCTGCTGATCCTGGGCGGACAATTCAAGATCGGCGCGGTGGCCGACTTTCTGTCCAAGCCGGTGTTGATTGGCTACATGACCGGGGCCGCCCTGATTTTGATGGCCTCGCAGTTGGACAAGCTGTTCGGGGTGAAGCTGCGTAGCGCGGATTTCTTTCCGCGACTGGCCGAGCTGGCCGGCAAGATAAGCCAGACGCATCAGCCGACGCTGATGTTTGGCTTGGCCCTGCTGGGCGTGCTGCTCCTGTTACGGCGGTTCGCCCCACGCGTCCCCGCCGCCCTGGCGCTGTTCGTCATCGCCCTGGGCGCTTCGATCGCGCTGGACTTGGAGCGCCGCGGCGTGGCCGTGGTGGGGTCCTTTCCGGGAGGAATGCCCCGACCGGCCTGGCCCAAGGTTGACTGGCACGACATTCACACGTTGTTTATGGCGGCGATGGGCATTGCTTTGCTGACCTATACCGAAGGGATCCTGCTGGCCCGCGCCTTCGCGGCCAAGAACGGCTACGAGATCAACGCCAACCAGGAGCTCACCGCCTTGGGGATCGCGGACCTGCTCGCGGGGCTCTTTCAGGGCTTTTCCATCACTGGCAGCCAGTCCCGGACGGCCATAAATGACGCCGCCGGAGGCAAGACACAACTCTCGGGCCTGGTCGCCGCCGGGACGCTGGCGCTGTTTCTGCTGTTTCTGACCCCGCTGATGGCGCGGCTGCCGGCGGTGGCGTTGGCGGCGATTCTGATCGTCGGGGGCTTCAACCTGATCGAGTTCGGAGTGATGGCGCGGCTCTACCGCTTTTATCGCGGCAGCGGGATGTTGGCGGCGCTGACGGCGCTGGCAGTGCTGGCGATCGGCGTGGTGCCGGGCATTTTGCTGGGCGTGGGCCTGTCGTTGCTGGGGCTGATCAACCGGATCTCCCATCCGCCCGATGCGGTTCTTCGCGAGGTTCCGGGCCACGGTTTCCATGATCTTGGGACCGGAAACGAGACGCAAACCATCCGCGGTCTGATCACGTACCGTTTCTACGCGCCACTGGTGTTTTGCAACGCCGCTCACTTCGTCAACCGCGTGCGACTGCTCCTGTCGCGGAGCCCGGCGCCCACGCGCTGGTTTCTGCTGGATGCGCAAGCCATCACTGACATTGATCCCACGGCGGCGGAGGCGCTGAACAGTTTAAACCATGATTTGCAGGCGCAAGGCATCGCGCTCAAATTCGCCCACACGAACCGCCCCCTGAGGGCGGTTCTCGATCGCATCGGCCTGGCGGGGGAGATCGGGTCGGAGAGCTTCTTTCCCTCCGTGCATGAATGCGTGGAAGCGTTCCTCAAGCAGCCTGCCAACGACGCCCCTGAAAGCCCATAATATGCCTCCGGTCGCCCCCCCAGACAGTTTCCACTTGCGCGCCGCCGAGGGTTGGTTGGAGCTCGGCAATCTGGTCGAAGCCCAGGTGGAGCTGGACAGCATCGCCCCCGAGTTGCGGACCCACCCCGAGGTGTTGGCCGTTCACTGGGAGATCCTGTCGGTGACGCGCAATTGGGCCGCCGCGCTCGAGGTGGCGGCCACCATGATCCACGTGGCGCCCAACGACCCGGTGGGCTGGTTCAATCGCTCCTATTGCCTGCACGAGCTCAAGCGCACGGAGGAGGCCCGGGACAACCTTCTACGAGTGGTGGACAAGTTCCCGCTGAGCGCCACCATGAGGTATAACCTGGCCTGCTACGAATGCCAATTGGGCCGGATGGAGCCGGCCCGGAGCTGGTTGCGCAAGGCCTTCGAACTGGGCGACCCCGCCGAGATGAAATACCAGGCCCTTCGGGACCCGGACCTGCTGCCGCTGTGGCCGGAGATCCAAGCGCTTTGAACCGCGGCCGCATCGCGGATGCGATGCCGTGACGGTAGCCGTGCGGGGTTCAGCCCACGGTTTGACCCGCCCGGAACCCTCCGCGCCGCGTCAGCGCCGCATGAAATATTCCGACGTCATGAGGACGTTGGACGTTCTCCGGCGGCGCTGTGACGAGACGCCGCTACGAGCGCCCCAAGCCGGTTCACCTGTTGCCAGAACCAACAGCTAGCCGCCTCCCAAGTAAAGCCCTCAGATTTGTATGAGCACGGAACCCATGGGCTTGCATTTTCATTAAAGCACTTTAATACTAGGACCGATAAAAGATTGGGTTCAGCGCCTGGCTGGCGTCAGGCAGGGCCCACAGTTCGCAGGATTATGGCAACACCATTGGCGCAGCGGCACCTGGACGCGGAAAAGGATGCAATTTTCCGTACCATCCAAGCGGGCATTCTTATTGTTGACGCGGAAGAACATGCCATTCTAGACGCAAACGATGCGGCGTTGAAAATGATCGGCCGTGCCAAGGAGGCGGTTTTAGGTCGCTGCTGTCACACGTTTGTCTGCCCCGCTCAGAAAGGAAAATGCCCCATCACCGACCTGCATACCCCAGTGGACAGTTCGGAACGCGTGCTGCTGAATGCCTGCGGCAATCGCGTCCCCATTCTGAAGAGCGTGGTGCGGATAGAATTGGAAGGTCACCCATGCCTGTTGGAATGTTTCCTTGATTTGACCGAGCGTAAGCGGACGGAGGAGGATTTGAAACGAGCGCAGGGGGAATTGCTGAATGCCTCGCGGTTGGCTGGGATGGCTGAAGTGGCCACCAGCGTGTTGCACAACGTGGGAAATGTGCTCAACAGTGTGAACGTGTCGGTGACCCTGCTTTCCGACCAAGTCCGAGAATCCAAGCTCGTTAACCTATCCCGCGCCGCCGCTTTGATACGCCAACACGCTAACGACCTGGGCAACTTCATCACTCACGATCCCAAGGGCCAGCAATTGCCGCTTTACCTCGAACAATTGGCCGACCTTCTGATTCACGAACGAAGCTCGCTTTTGCAGGAACTCGAATCCCTCAGAAAAAACGTCGATCACATCAAAGACATCGTGGTCATGCAGCAGAGCTACGCCCAGGTTGCCGGAGTTAAAGAGACGGTGAAACTGGTGGAGTTGGTCGAAGACGCCCTACGCATGAACGTAGGCGCGCTGGGGCGTCATGAAGTTCAGGTGCTCCGCGAATTCGACCCGGGTTCACCGCTGGAGATAACGGTGGAAAAGCACAAGGTGCTACAAATCCTGATCAACGTGATTCGCAACGCCAAGTATGCGTGCGACGATTCTGGCCGCTCGGACAAGCGCTTGACAGTGCGGGTGAGCAGCAATGCTGAAGCAGTCGAGATATCGGTGGCGGACAATGGAGTTGGCATTCCGGCGGAGAACTTGGATCGTATATTCAACCACGGATTCACCACGCGAAAGAACGGGCACGGCTTCGGGCTGCACGGCAGCGCGCTGGCCGCTCAAGAGATGGGTGGCGCGCTGCGAGCGCAGAGCGATGGATTAGGCAAAGGCGCCACCTTTACGTTGCGACTGCCGCCAGCGACGAAAAGCGAGCCAACAACCGCCTGTGCGCGGGGCGGGAACAGTGGCTAGCACGATTTCATGGCTTCCCACCTTCGCCCGGTCTACGGCGGACAGGCCGCGATGGCGGACTACAGACCTACGGGCGTTTCGCGACCCGCGTGGGGGGGCCGAATTATGAAATTAACTGCCTGACGGGTCATCGGTTTCTCCACGCGCAGAGGTGGACGGAAATCGGCGGCGCTCGGACGAGACGCCGCTACGGGCGCCCCAGCCGAGCCGAGGCCGCTCGGCGGTTCCATCGCAAGAAGGAACGTGGCGAAAGGCGCTATTTAGCCTCGATCACGTCAAGCTCGGCGACGGTGGCGAAGGGCTGGCCGTTTTGCTCGTTCAAGGCGACGAATTTGAGATAGCGGGCTTTGATCGGTTGGGGCAGGCGAATGGTCTGTTCGAGGGCATTCTGGCGGAACTTGCCTTTGGCGGCGGGCGTCCCCCAGGTCTTGGCGTCGTCGCTGAGGTAGATTTCGTAATCCTTGACATGACCGTTGCCCGAATCCTTCCGGGCGGCGTAGGTGACGGCGGCCACATTGAGGGGCTTGGCGAAGTCAATGACGAGGAAATGCGGGGGCTGCGCGGGCGCGCCGCTCCAGCGACTGTGCCAAAAGGTGTCGGGGTCGCCGTCGACGGCATGGGCGGGCTCGCCTTCGCCGGGTTCAAAGCTGCTGACGGAGACAACGGTCCAGTTGCCGTGGGCGGCGGGCTCGGCGAAAACGATGGCGCCGTGATAGGGCAGGAGGCCGTCGGCCTGGGCGCGGACCCAGAGCGGGCCGCCGGCCAGTTCCATGGGATCGTGGTAGGCCTGCCAAGCGGCGCCATCGACGGAGTACTCAATGCGCGCCTGGGTCGTGGCGCAGCGGAGCGACACGCCTCCGCCGGATTTCCGGGCGCCGAGGACCGGTTTGACGCGGTCCTGCCGCAGGGGGGATCGGCCCGCGGCGCTCAAGTCTTTCCCGCCGGGGAGCAAGCGCAAGGCGTAGGAAAACGCGGCGGGTTCCGACCAGAGGAGGTATGGGTCGAGAGGGCGCGGTCCGCAGGAAGCCGAGCCGGCGCCCAGGGTGCGGGCGGCGAGGGTCAAGACGGTGTTGGCGCTCTTGGGCAGGTCGATCGCGTATTCGACGGGCGTCATGGTCTCATCGGTGTACGGGAGGGCGGAGACCTGGAGGAGATCGCTGTCGGCCTGGGCCAGAAGGGTCGGAAGGCCCAGGCCGGAGAGCGCCGCCCACCGGACGTCCTCGTGGTTGCCGCATTCCATCGGTTTGGCGTAGGGGGTCATTTGCCGGCGGACGGAGCTGGAGTAGAGTCCGACGTCAAAGCCCCGTTTCCGGTCGGCGTAATTCTCGAGCGGCCCGCGGCCGAGGAAGGCGAATTGATCGAGTTTCGAATCCAGGAGCAGCCGCACGCCGAGCCGCGCCAGAGGAATCCGCCGGCCTTGGGGGACCACGGCGTTATCCACCACCATCGAGCCGTCGCCAGAGAGGTTATAGATCGCGGAGTGAGTGACCATGAACCCGCGACGGCCTTCGAGCTTGACGACAGCTTCGATGCGAACCAGGTCGGGCGCGGGCTGCGAGGCGCTGACCCGCAAGGCGGTCCGCTTCAAGTCCTCCAGGCCGCTGTCGCGCCAATCGTTATAAGCCCACAGGTCATCATCGCGATGAGGAGCGCGCCACAAGTGGAGTTTGGGGCCGCCGCCGGCGCCGAGCACATTGACCGACTTGCGCGCCAGTTGGGCGATGGTTCCCTCCGCCTTGTCAAAAACCACCGAAAAGGCGTCGCCGATAACGGTGATTTGCGCGTCGGTCTCATTCAGTTTGAGGGGTTTGACCATCGCGGCGTCAGGAGCGACGGGAGCGGCCTGGAGGGGGAGTTTGAACTGGGCGGCAGCAATCTCATAACCAGCCTTCGCCCAGAGTTCGTTTTGGTTCAGCGTGAAGAACACGCGCAGAAAATACTCCGCGCCCGGCTGCGGGACGGGAGTCTTAAACGGAATGGTCACCGTTTTCTCGGCGCCGGGGGGCAAGTCCAGCGGTTCGAGCGAGCCCACCGCGATGCCTTTGCCATCGGCTTCGATGGTCCAATGCCCCTTGAACCGATCCAGGTTGAGGAACGCGTATTTATTGCGGATCCGGACCTGCCCGCCGGCCAGGTCGGCGGGCTCGAGGCCGATCCACTGATAGACGCGCTTCATTTCCGGGAAGTGGGGCTTGGGGGAGCGGTCGGAAAAAACAACGCCTTTGTGGATGAAATAGTGGTCGTTGGGCACTTCGCCGAAGCCGCCGCCGTAGGCCATAAACTGGTGGTTGGGATCGCGGCCATTCCAGATGCCCTGGTCTTCCCACTCCCAGATCGCCCCGCCCATCAGGCTGGGGTATTGGTCGAAGATATCATTGTATTCGCCGAGGCCGCCCATGGAGTTGAACATGGCATGGGCGTATTCGCACAGGTAAAAGGGTTTGGCGAGGTTCGGGTCGGTGGCGATCTTTGCGAGCTGGTTGGGATGGGTGTACATCTGGCTATCCACATCCGCCGGGTTCCCGGCGCCGGTACCGAAGGGCTCGTAGTGCGTCGGACGGCTCAGGTCGATCGCCTTGATGGCCTTAAGGGCGGCGAGGAAATTCTTGCCGCCACCGCATTCGTTGCCCAGGGACCACATGACAACGGCCGCGTGGTTCTTGAAGTTCTCGACGTTGGCCACGTTGCGGTCGACGATCGTCTTCTCATACTTAGGCTCACGGTCCAGGACGTTGTAATACCCATGACATTCGACGTTGGCCTCGGCGGTCAAGTAGATCCCCCACTCGTCGCAAAGCTCATACCAGAGGGGATCATCCGAGTAATGGCAGGTGCGCACGTGATTGCAGTTGCCCTGCTTGAGCGCCTCCAGGTCCCGGACCATCTTCTCCTCGGTGACGTAATGGCCGGAGTCGGGCCAATTTTCGTGGCGGTTGGCGCCTTTGAGTTTTACCGGCGCGCCGTTTATGGTAAAGAGGCGACCCTGGGTCTCGACTTTGCGAAAGCCTGTCTTGGAGGAGAGGATTTCGCCTTCATCCCCAGCCTCCAGGGCCAGGACGGTCGTATAGAGGCGGGGGGTTTCGGCGGTCCACTTGGCGGGTTTGGCCACGGGGAAAGAGGCTGCGACGACGGTTTCCTCGCCCGGGGCGAGGGCGGGAACGTTGACCTTGGCGGCGGCGCCCGCAACCGGTTTGCCGTCCGCGCTGAACAAGGTCAAGGCCAGAACCCGGCTCGGCGCGGGTCGGTCGCCGTAGTTGCGAACCTTGGCCGTGGCCCGGAGCGTCGCATCCTCATAGCGGGCATCGAGATCGGTTTTCAACAAGAAATCCCGGATGTGGACGCGCGGGGCGCTCCAAAGCGTGACATTGCGGAAGATGCCGCTCAAGCGCCACATGTCCTGGTCCTCGACGTAGCTGCCGGCGCTGTAGCGATAGACCTCGGCGGCCACCAGGTTGCGGCCGGGCTTGAGGAAGCGGGTGAGGTCGAATTCCGCGGCGTTTCGGCTGTTGGCGCTGAAGCCGACCTTTTCGCCGTTAATCCAAAGAAAGAAGGCGGAATCGACGCCGTCGAAGGCGATGAAAACGCGGCGGCCTTGCCACTGGGCGGGCAGGTCGAACTCGCGCCGGTAACTGCCCACGGGATCGCGTTCGGTGTATGAAGTGAAGTTCTTCGGGGGCTCGCTCAGGACATGGGGCCAATCGCGCTGGAAGGTATAGCCATTGTTGCGGTAGTAGGGCGTGCCGAAGCCCAACAACTGCCAGCAAGAGGGAACGGGAATCTCCTTCCAAGCGCTCGCGTCAAAATCGAGTTGGTAGAAATCGACCGGCCGTTGCGCGGGATGGGCCACCCAATGGAACTTCCAGTTGCCGTTGAGGCTGCGGCAAAAGGAGGAGGCATGGCGCTGGGCTTTGAGGGCCTCGGCGAGGTTCCCATAGGCCATGAGCGTGGCGTGAGCGGGTTCCTTGTTGATGCCGAGGCACTCGGGGTCTTCGATTTCCGGCGGCAAGGGCGCTTGGGCCCGGAGTTCCGCGCAGAACAGCGCCAAGGTCAACCCCGCCAAAGTGGTGGCTGTAAATCTCATCCACGCAGTGTACCACGCGCGCCGCGCTAATGTCATCCCTAAAACTGGACGCGGGGGGCGCGGTTTGGTAGGGTGGGAGGCAGTGGAAAAGATGGTAGAAAATGCGCTCGAGTCGTCCGGCGATCAGGCGGCCGCGGCGGAGAAGCGAGACTTGCTGGCGCGCCTGTTGGGGCGCCTGGCGCACGAGATTCGCAATCCACTCAGTTCGCTGGATATCCACGTGCAGTTGTTGGAGGAGGACCTGGGCGAACTGGCGCCGCAAACGCGGCAGCAACTCACGGCGCGGTTGGACATTATCCATGGCGAGTTGCACCGCCTGGACAGCATCGTGGAGAACTTCCTTCGGCTGGCGAGTCCTTCGGCGGTGGATCTGGAGACGGTTGAGGTCGCCAAGGTAACCCGCCATGTGTGCGACCTGCTGCGGCCGGAGGCCGCGGCGCGGGAGATCGCGATTCACGCGACGGTGGCGGAGCCCTCGCCGGTCCTGCAAGCGGACCCGGTTCGGCTCACGCAGGCGCTGCTGAACCTGGTGATCAATGCCATGCAAGCCGTGGAACGGAAGGGCCGAATCGAGGTGAACGCCACGGCCACCGCCGAATCGGTGACCATCGCGGTGCGAGACAGCGGCCCGGGCATTCCGCCGGAGAGGCTGCTTTCGATCTTCGACCCGTATTTCACGACCAAACCGGAAGGGAGCGGGCTCGGTCTCTGGATCGCGCAGCAGATCGTCACCGCTCATGGCGGCGCCCTGAAGGTCCAGAGCGTCGCGGGAGAAGGGGCGGTGTTTACCATGACATTGCCGGTTCGGACGAATCGGCCAGTCGAGTTGAGAGGGGAAGCCTCCTCTCCCCTGCCCTCTCCAGAGGAGAGGGAGAAAACGCCGGGGCATCGAGGAATCCTCCCGGCGTAATCCAAGCAACGCGAACTTCAGCCTGTGGACAAAACGAAAATCAAGATTCTGGTGGTGGACGACGAGCAAGGGCTCTGCGCGGGGATCCAGGAGGCATTGCGCCGGGAAGGGTATTCGGTGGATGCCACGACCGACGCCCAAGCGGCGTTGAAGATGACGCAGGAGCGCCTCTATAACCTGGTCATCTCCGATATCAAAATGCCGGAGCTCAGCGGCCTCGACTTGCTGGCTCGGGTCCGGGCGCGAACGCGGGATACGCTTTTTATTCTGATGACCGCCTACGGGACGGTGGAAAACGCCGTCGAGGCCATGAAGCAAGGGGCGTATGATTATCTGCCCAAGCCGCTGGACATGAAGCGGCTCCGGGCGTTGGCCCAGAAGGCGCTCGAATTCCAGGCGGTGGTGGCCGAGAACAGCGAGTTGCGCCAGCGCCTGCAAACCCGCGTCGAGCCGAACCTGCTGGTAGGCGAAAGCGAGACGATGCGCGCCGTGGCGCGGTTGATCGAGGAGATTGCCAACAGCGACGTGACGGTGCTGATCGAAGGCGAGAGCGGGACGGGCAAGGAGATCGTCGCCCGATCCATCCACCTCCAAAGCGCGCGGCGGGACAAGCCTTTCATCTCCGTGAATTGCGCGGCCCTGGCCGAGCAACTGCTCGAGGCGGAGCTTTTTGGGCACGTCAAAGGGGCCTTCACGGGCGCCGTGGCCACCAAGCCCGGGAGGTTTCAGCTAGCCGATGGGGGCACGCTGTTTCTGGACGAGATCGGCGACCTTTCGCCCAAAGGCCAAGGGGATCTGCTGCGCGTCCTGGAAGACAGCGCCTTCCGCATGGTGGGCGGCTCGGAGTTGATTCGCGTCAACGTGCGCGTCATAACCGCGACCAACAAGAAGCTTCAGCAGGCGGTCGAGGAAGGCAAGTTCCGGGAGGACCTGTTTTACCGGCTCCAAATCGTGCCGGTAATGATGCCGCCCCTGCGCGATCGCGCGGAGGACATCCCGTTGTTGGTGGAGCGGTTCTTCGAGCACTTTGGCGTCAAACACAAGCGACGCCGCAAACAGATGTCGCTCGAGGCCTTGCAGGTTTGTCAGCGCTACCCCTGGCCCGGAAACGTCCGACAACTTCGCAACACGATCGAGCGCCTGGTCATTACCTGCCGCGAGTCGGTGGTCGAGGTCGATCACCTGCCCGATTTCCTTCGCGACTATGACCAGAAGACGACGACTTTCACCGTCCGGCCGGGCACGCCGCTGGCGGAAGTGGAGAAGATGCTGATCCGCCAAACGTTGCTGCATGTGACCAGCAACCGCGAGGAGGCCGCCACGGCGCTGGGAATCAGCCGACGGGCCCTACAGTACAAACTCAAGCAGTATGGGCTGCTGGAGGATGCGGTCCCGGAGGCCGGACCGGAAACCAAGGCGTAGGAGAAATTCGCCGGCGCTTGAAACCACAGGAGGGCCTCAAAGGGAACGCCTGGCCCAGGTGGAGATTTCCTCCGCCACCCGGGCAATGACCGGCTGCCACTGGCCGGGATGGGCCTGGCGGAATAAGCGCATGGTCGGGTACCACGGGGAATCGGAGCGCTGGAGCAACCAGCGCCAGTCCCCAGGGTGGGCGACGAGGGTCCAGACCGGTTTGCCGAGCGCGCCGGCGAGGTGCGTCACGGCGGTATCCACGCAAATGACGAGGTCCATCCGCGCGAGAACGCCGGCGGTGTCGTGGAAGTCCTTGAGGCGTCCGGCGAGCGGCACGAGCCGGGGCGTGGCGAGAAGGCGCGGTTCGTCTTCCGGCCGGACGGGGACTTGCAAACTGAAGAAGACGACGCCCGGCCGCGCGAGAATCGGGGCCAATGCCGAAAAGGGAATGGATCGCCGGCCATAATTGATGTGGGTCGGACTACAAGCCCAGACCAGCCCGACCCTCAAATGTGCGGGAGGAACCGGCGGCAGATCATCGGCGGCCGGCGCGGTCAGCCAGGGAGCTCGAGGGATCGTATCCATCGTCGCCCCCAGCACCAGGGGCAGGCTCATCATCGGGACGTAATAATCAAAGGGCGGCGGGGTTTGTCCCGCCTCGATGATCGCGTCCGCGCAATGAGCGCGCTCGAACAGGCGTCGGAGCGAGGCCTGGCATTCCAGGATGACTCGGCCCGCCCGGGCGCGCGCCTCCGGGACGAAGCGGCTGAACTGGATCATATCTCCGAACCCTTGCTCGGAGCAAACCAGCAGGGTCTTGCCCGGGATCGGTTGGCCGCGCCAAAACGGCTGCGAATAGGGGCGGAAGCGAGTCTTGCGCCAGCGCCATTCATATTCGCGGAGCCCCTCCTGGAGCCGGCCCAACGACAGCAGGCACAAGGCGTGATTGCTACGCGCGAGATCAAACTCAGGCTGGATTTCCCGCGCGCGATCGTAGGCGGCTAGGGCTTCGTCGGTCCGGAACAGAGCCTCCAGGGCCTGGCCCAGGTTGTTCCAGAGTTCGTGGTCTTGAGGATTCAAGGCCAGCGCCTGGCGATAGACGGAAACGGCGCGCGCGAAATCCCCCGCTTTGCAGCAGGCGTTGCCGAGGCCATAGCAGGCGTTCACATAGGCGGGATTGCGCTGGAGGGCCGCGGCAAACGCTTGGGCGGCGCTGGCGGAGTCGTCCATCGCCGCATATACGCAGCCCAAGGCATAGTGGGCATGGGGCGATTGCGGATCCAGGGCCGCAGCGCGCCGGAGCCACGGTTCCGCCTCGGCCTCCCGGCCAGTGTCGTGGAGCGCGAGCCCAAGGAGATAAGACGCCTCGCCATCCGCCGGCGCGCGCTCGCACAAGTCGCGGCAGATGGCCTCGGCCTCGGCAAAGCGGCGCTCACGATGAGCCAGGCGAGCCGACTCTAACCTCTGGCGTGGACTGATGGGCGACATGGCTAACCGCTGGAATGCTTGAACATCAAAAACACGTTGAATCCGCTGAAGTCTTAGAGCCCGGGCAGGAGGCCCGCGCCTCGGTCTCAGGCTCCGCCTCGTGAGGACGCGTCACTCCACCAAATCGCCGATCATCAACAACGCGCCGGCGTACCAGGCCGTGCCGTCAAAGCGTTTGGGATCATCGATTTTCTCACCGCGCTGGCTGAGGATCTTCGCCTTGTCAGGCTGCTCGGGGTGGACGGTGATGGACACGGTGTGAACCGTCTCCGCCATTCCTTCGGCGATCGAAAGCGTCGCCAGGCGGTGGTAGGTGCAGTAGGCATCAAATCTCGGTTTCACCTCGGGCTTGCCGCCATCCACCGACACGCTCACCTGGCCGCAGTCCGGGCCGAGCAGGTCGTAAATGCGCAGCGTCGCGCCCCGGAATCGAAAAGCAATCGAGTCGCCGGGCCGGCTGGCCTTCCAAAGTTCCGGCAGGCGATTGGAGAAGGCTTTGGCGAGCGGGTCAGCCATCGGGTCCAGCCGGCGCCAACCGGGCGAGAGAGCGGCCTTGCTTAACGGTATCATCTTCGCGCGCTCCCAATTGTCCGCCACGAGCGGCGGTCCCAGCGCATGGTTGCCCGCCTGGCCCGCCTTTTCCAGCTTGGGGACCGAGCGCGCGATGGCCTCGAGATAGAGTTGGTGGCCCGTGTCGGTATAAGGATGCACCGCGTCAGGCGAGAAGAGGATTTTATCGCCCAGCGCTAATTTCTCCGCGTCGGTCTTGGGCAAGTCGCCTTTGAAGATCAGTTTGCCCGCCTTCTCCAAACGCGCCACCTCCACGCCGAGGTGAATGGACGGAATGGCGTAATGATCGGCCACCTGTTCCATGGCGGTGGCGGAGCGCGGAAAATGCGCCGCTTGCAACGTCTGGAGCATGTCGCCCGCCAGCGTGTAAACAAAGCAGATGTCCGTCTTTGGGTCGCGTCGCCAGGTCTGCCGGACGATGCCCTCCATGCAGCGCAGGATCTGGCGCGGCGGGGCGCCGTCGTCATTGACGGCAAACTCCACGAACAGCAGATCAGGATGGTGGTCGAGCGCATCCCGCCCGACCCGAAACACGCCCAAATCGGAACCGGTCCCGCCGATGGCGGCGTTGATCTCGCTCATCCGGGCGGCCGGGAACCGCTCGCGAAACCAGTTCAAGCTTTTGGGACGCCACCCGTCTTGGGCGGTGATGCTCCCTCCAAGATAAGCGATCCGGACCTCCGGGCCCGCGCGGAGCTTGGCGAAGAAATTAGGAAGCCCGCCCCGCTCGCGGCATTCAACGGCCGTGGCCAGTTCGTCGTTTTCGGGTTTCAGCGGGGAGCCGGCGAGGGCAAAAAGAGGAGCCGCCAATGGGAAGTCCGCGGACCCCAACCCGGCGCTGAGGCGGCGCGGATCGCGGTTAATGCCGGAGACTGCCGCATACCCGCGAGCCAAGTTAAGTTCAGCGAGATGGGGGTTGCAGCCCGCCAGCGGCTTCATCAGGGCGCTTTCATAGCCCCAGCGCTCATCCAACGGGATGGGCTGGGCGGGAGGATTGAAGCGGCTCATGAAAGGCTTTTCGCCGGCGGCGTTGACCGAGGCCGCCAGTACGTTCAACAAAAACCAGGCTCGCAGTTGACTCATAGCCACAAGTTAGAACCTTTTGGCCGCCAGTCGAGGCCTTTGCGGCGGCGCCCCGCCGACACGCGGGCGGGCATGGGCTGGCGCAACATTCTTGGATTACTGAGGAACCGGTAAGATGCGCTCCGAACGGAACTTTCCATGAACCGTCGCTTTGCAACCGCGGCTCCGTCTCCCCCGCCCCGCGCGCAACGATCGGGGCGAGGGGTCTTCCTTCCAGAATCATGGTCCCCATGCAAGTTCCGCAAAACAGGGAGGCTTTCCATAAGCTTGCGGATCGATGCGAGACCGGGAACCTCTTCTCCCCAGCCATCTCCTTCAAAGGAGGCGCGGGAGAAGCCGCCGGCGCCGTTGAAGTTCGGGAGCGCGAACCGCGACGACTCAATAATCGCAAACCACCCGACGCTCATAGCGCGCATCCGGAGGACTGCAATGAAATGTATTTCCCTAATGGATTTTCTTAATTTCCTTGTAGGTCTCGAAAGTGCGTCTTTCAAACGAACTTTTTTTGACTTTTCAGTTATTTTTTCTTGACCCCAGCACAGGGGCGCGATAACTATAGCCGCATAGCCCAGTTTTAGGCCCGTTCGCCCCAGGTTTTTCCCGCGAACGGTCCGCTGTTGGATTCGCGCGAATACGCCATAAGTGCATGGCATTGTACAAATAATATGTACTTATGCCAGCATGACTTACCCCAAGACCGTGGCGGGTCGCGCGGAGAAAAAAGCGGGCATCAACCGCCGGCCATTCCGGCGGCTGGCGGCCCCGGCCGGGCGAACACAGTGAACAAACAGTGATACGGCCGGACCAAACGAAGGCCGTAGCATCTATAAACAACCGACCGCAGACTAAAACCCCTTATGATAATGAGGAAGTTCTATAAGTATAGTATGAGCTGTTCAGGGCTGGCGATTGCCCTGCTCTCTCCTTTGACGGGATTCGCCTATGGGCCCAACGGAGGACAGAACGTGATCCAACCGGGCGATCCGCTGATCGGCTCGTCCGCGAATACCCCCGCCTCGGAAGGCCCGGCCAACGCCATTGACGGCACGCAGGCGAAGTACTTGAACTTCGACGCGGCCAACAACGCCAAGCCGGTCGGCTTCGTGGTCACGCCTTCGGTTGGCGTCACCTGGGTAACGGGGATCTCGATGCAATCGGCCAACGATTCCCCCGACCGCGACCCGCTGAGCATCACGATCGAGGGATCCAATGACGCCACGATCACGAACTTCACTTCGGGGAATTGGACGCTGATCTATGCGAACGCCAACATCCCGGCCTGGACCGCCATTTACACGAACGCGAACGACCGGTATGCGTGGCAGACGTTCCAGTTCACGAATTACACGGCGTTTACGCACTATCGTTGGACGGTATTGACGACGCAGGGAAATGCGGGCGTGACGACCGGCAGCGGCTGCTGCATGCAGACCGCGGAAGTCGAGTTGCTGGGCGAAGTGGTCCCCAAGAATGTGGTGCAACCGGGCGACCCGCTGATCGGATCGTCGGCGAATACGCCGGCTTCCGAAGGCCCGGCCAATGCCATTGACGGCACGCAGGCGAAGTACTTGAATTTTGACGCCGCCAACAACGCCAAGCCCGTCGGTTTCGTAGTGACGCCTTCGGTGGGCCCGTCGGTGGTTGTGGGGATCACGATGGAATCAGCCAACGATTCCCCCGACCGCGACCCGCTGAGCATTACGATCGAAGGTTCCAATGACGACTCCATCACGAACTTCACTTCGGGGAATTGGACGACGATTTACGCCAATGCGAATATTCCGGCCTGGACGGTGGTTTACCCCAACGGGAACGACCGCTACGGGTTACAGACGTTCTTGTTCAACAACTACATCCCCTACAAGAGCTATCGGTGGACGGTGTTGAAGACGCAGGGAAATACGGGAGTGACAACCGGCAGCGGCTGTTGCATGCAAATTGCCGAGGTGGAATTGCTGGGTTCGGGCGCGCCGAAGGACGTTTGCCAGCCGGGCGATCCGCTGATTGGCTCGTCCGCGAATACTCCGGCTTCGGAAGGCCCGGCCAATGCGATTGATGGCACGCAGGCGAAGTACTTGAATTTCGACGCCGCCAACAACGCCAAGCCCGTCGGTTTTGTGGTGACGCCGTCGGTCGGCGCGACCACGATCACCGGGATCACGATGGAATCGGCCAACGATTCCCCCGACCGCGACCCGCTGAGCATCACCATCGAAGGTTCCAATGACGCTTCGGTCACGAACTTCAGTTCGGGGAATTGGACGCTGATCTATGCGAACGCCAACATCCCGGCCTGGACGGCGATTTACACGAATTCAAACGACCGCTACGCGCTGCAGACGTTCTACTTTCCGAACAGCACGCCCTACACGAGCTATCGGTGGACGGTCCTGAAGACGCAGGGAAATACGGGCGTAGCCACAGGCAGCGGCTGTTGCATGCAAATCGCCGAGGTCCAACTGCTCGCGGTGACGTCGCAGAACGACTGTTCGAAGGCCGCCTTCATAGCGCAACCCGCCAATACTCCGGTGTTGCTGGGCTCCCAAGCCACCTTCATCTCGACGGTAAACGGCCCCTGGACGCTGCAATGGTACGAAAATGGGGCCGCGATTCCGGGGGCGAACAAGCCCACTTACACCAGCGATGTGATCACCACCAGCAATGTCACCAACATCTATACAGTCGCGATTACGGGTTGCTCCACGAGCGCGCCCGTCATGGCGACGATCTTCACGCCCTCGACGGTGTCGAGCATCGGCCTCAAATTCACGGGCGGCGGCGCCAATGGCACGCCGAACTATATCAACTTTGATGATATCGCCGGGGTCCAGGCCCAGGCGTATTGGATGAATGCGACCAATACGACGGACGGCGGCGGCGCCAACATTCCCGTTACGCTCAATGACAGCAGCAATAACGCCTCGGCCATCACGCTGGAGTACACGACTTCCGGCACTTGGGGCGCGGGCGTCGGGACTGACACACCCACCGAGCGGTTGTTGAACGGCATCGCCGGAACCGGCACGGTCGGCACGCCCTATGACGTCATTTTCCATAGCGTGCCCGCGGGCAACTACTCGGTGCTGCTCTATACGTTGGCGGCGCCGGGGAATTTCGCCACTGCGATGTACTGGGTCAGCAACATTCTCACCATGACGGCCAGCTCGCCGACTTACTACGTGAGCGTCATGAACTCGGACCAGTATAAGCCGGCTCCCGGCTTTTACCGCGGCACGAGCACCAACGTCAACGCTCCATCGGTGGCTGATTTTGTGCGGTTTGATAATGTCAAGCCGGACGCGAACGGCGACCTGGACGTCTTCTTCCAGCTCCTGGTCAGCGGGGTGAATAACGTGGGGCTCAGCGCCATTCAGTTGCTGGCGAACCCGCCGGCAGTCGGCGCGCCGCCGGCCATCACGCAGCAGCCGCTGCCGACGGTCGGACCCGCGGGCGGGACGGTCGAGCTGACGGTAGTGGCGGCGGGCAACGGGCTCACCTACCAATGGCGAAAAAATGGCAAGGCCGTGCAGAACGTCGGGGACGTCAGTGGCGCCGCGACGTCCACGCTGATGATCAAGAACTTGAGCCCGGCGGACGAGGCCATCTACAGCGTGGCGGTGTTCAATGCCGCGGGCAGCACGGTCAGCGAAAACGCCTCGGTTTACATCTCGGCTTACAACATCCAGAGCTCGCTCCTGAGCTACTTCAAATTCGACGAAACGACCGGTACCCTCGCGGCGAACTCGGCCTCGAACGGTTTGCCGGCGTACATCACCACCACGGGAGCGGCGCCGCTGTGGACCAGCGGCAAAGTTGCCGGGGCCATGGACTTTGAGGACAGCGTTTCCTACGGCATTGTCAGCAACTACACCAAGCCCGTGAAGGCCATCAGCGCCGCGGCCTGGGTAAACCTGAGCAGCATCATCCTCGGCCCGGAGAACATCCTGCGCAACGGCGAAGGCGCGCTGCAGGTCCCGTCCAGCGGCAATACTCCACCGGTGGGACAGTTTGACTTCCGGTTCACGCAAGACACCACGGACAACACGCTGCACCTGGATGCCGAGTTACAAGCCGGTTCCACCTTCCCGGAAGCGACCGAAACAACCCCCTTCACGCCTGGGGTATGGACGCACGTGGCCTTTACCGCGGACGGAGCGCAGTTACGGCTCTACCGCAATGGCCAGCAAGTGGCGGTGAAGGACTACAACGCGGACCTCCTCTCGCCGACGGTGCCGTTCCTGGCGATTGGCGCGCGGCTCAACACCAACGATACGGACATCATCATGGACACGACCACCCCGTCGCCGCTGATCGGGCAAATCGACGAACTCGCGCTCTGGGGCCGGGCGCTTACCGTCACCGAGATCGGCCAACTGTATGCCGCCGGGCTGGCCGGCAAGGCCCTCACGACCATCGTCGAGACCCCTCCGGTCTCGACTCCGCCGACGCTGACAGTCATCCACAGCAGCGCCGGGATCACGGTCACTTGGGACCACGGGACGTTGCAGACGGCCCCGGCGATCACGGGACCTTGGACTGACCAGACGAGCGCTACCAGTCCGATGACCGAGCCCGCCAGCGGCAAATTGCAGTTCTTCCGCGCCTACATTAAGCTGTAGCCGGCGGAGCTAGCGACGGTTTAACACAAAGAAACCGGGCCAAAAGCCCGGTTTCTTTTTTTGTTTTGTTTCGGACTCAACCCTTGCTAGTGTCCCTCGCTATATGGAAAATCCCTTACCCCGGGCAAAGCGCGCGTTCGGTTGGAACGCGCTCCTGGCCGTGTGCGCGGCCTGGACGGCGTGCGCCAGCCCGGCGCGGGAGTGGCATAGCGAACGCGGATTCCGCTGGGCCGCCTTGGAACCGCCCGCGGGAGGGAAGCCGGGGTTCGCCCTCGTCCCGGCGGAGACGAGCGGGATCTACTTTACCAACACGGTGAGCGAGGAGGCTGGGGCCGCCAACCGGGTGCTCAACAACGGGTCGGGGGTGGCGGTTGGCGATTTCGACAACGACGGGTTGCCGGATATTTTCCTCTGCAATATCAACGGCCGGAATGCGCTCTATAGGAACCTGGGAAACTGGCATTTCCAGGAGGTCACCGCGTCCGCGGGCTTGGGGAATCCACTGCCACTGACGCGCGGGGCGGTGTTCGCGGACGTCAACGGGGATGGTTGCCTGGATTTGTTGATCTCGGTTACCGGCCGGGGCGCGCTGTGCTTTCTGAATGATGGGCATGGAAAATTCGTGGATGCGACCGCCACCGCGGGCACGGGGAGCCGGTATGGAAGCACGACCATGGCGCTGGCGGATATCGATGGGAACGGGACCTTGGACCTTTATATCGCCAATTATCGGCCCGACGACATCCGGGATCGCGGGCGGGTAACGGTCTCGATGGTAAACGGACGACCGACCATTCCGGGGGCCGAAACGAACCGTTTTGTGATGATCCATGGACGCGTCGAGGAATGCGGCCAGCCCGATCAATTGCTGCTGAACGACGGCGCCGGTCACTTTACTCCGGTATCCTGGACGGACGGAACGTTCCTGGACGAAGCCGGGCAGAAATTGAAGGAAGCGCCATTGGATTGGGGCCTGACCGCGACCTTTCGGGACGTCAACGACGATTTGGCGCCCGACCTCTATGTCTGCAACGATTACTGGACCCCGGACCGGTTTTGGATCAACGACGGACGCGGACATTTTCGCGCCATCGCCCAGCCGGCCTTGCGCAAGACCAGCGCCAGCTCGATGAGCGTGGATTTTGCCGACATCAACCGCGACGGCCGCCTCGATTTCTTCGTCGTTGACATGCTGAGCCGGAATCCGGCGCTGCGGAAGCGGCAAGGGTTTGCCCAGACCCCGATGCTGTGCCCGGTGGGCATGATAGAAGATCGGCCGCAAGTGATGCGCAACACCCTGTTCCTGGACCGAGGCGATGGCACCTACGCTGAAGCGGCATTTTTCGCGAATATTCCGGCGTCCGATTGGTCGTGGGCGCCGGTATTCCTGGATGTGGATCTGGATGGGTACGAAGACCTGCTGATAGGCGCCGGCCATTTCCGCGATGTGCAGGATTACGATGCCGAGGAACAGATCCGGCGGCGCCAACATGCCTGGAGCGGCTTCCGCGGCGAGGCGGAACGGCAACAAGCCTTTACCCGCGAGCTCATGGAGCATTACCGGCTTTATCCAAAATTACAAATGCCCATCGGGGCCTTCCGCAACCAGGGGAACAGCACGTTCAAAGAGGTGACGGAGAACTGGGGGTTGAACCAACCGGGGGTGCATCAAGGGCTGGCGATGGCGGATTTCAATGGCAACGGCGGCATGGATCTGGTGGTCAACGACTTGAACGGGCCCGCCCTGCTTTTTCGCAACCAATGTTCCGCCGGACGCGTGGCCGTGCGGCTCAAAGGGCGCGCCCCGAACACCCAGGGAATCGGGGCGAAGGTATCGCTCTTGAACGGCGCGTTGCCGAAGCAGACCACCGAGATCATTTGCGGAGGGCGCTACCAATCCGGCTCGGATACGGAGGCGGTTTTTGCAACCGGAGCGGCTACCAGCGGGATGACCCTCGAGGTGCGGTGGCGCGCGGGCAAGAAGAGCGTCATAGCCGGAGTGCAAGCCAATCGACAATATGAAATTGAGGAGAGCGCGTCCGAACCTGCGCCGCCCCCCGCACCCGAACAGGGACCGACCACGCCGTTTTTTGAAGACGTCAGCTCGCTGCTCGGCCATACGCACCATGAAGCCGATTTCGATGACTTTGAGCGGCAGCCGCTGCTGCCCTTCAAACTAAGCCAGTTAGGACCGGGAGTCGCCTGGTTCGACGTGGATGGAGATGGCCACGAAGACTTGGTGGTGGGGACCGGACGCGGCGGCGCGCCGGCTCTGTTTCGGTCCGACGGCGGGGGGCGCTTCGCCTCTGATGGCAGGGAGTCGTCGATCTCCATGCCCGATGATACGGCGGGCCTGGTGGGATGGGAGGATAGTTCCGGAGGGCGATCGGTGCTGGCCGCGGTGACGGGTTACGAGGTCAAGGGGGATTATGGCGTGGCCGCCTTGCGATGGGAGGATGGGCGCTTGATGGCGGCAGGGGCTCTCGCGCGCGAGATGACGGGCGGCGGAGCCCTGGCGGTGGGCGACATGACCGGCGACGGCCGGTTGGCCTTGTTTATCGCCGGCGGCGTCGTTCCTGGCCGCTATCCCGTCGCGGCCCCATCGAAGATCTATCGAATGGAGAACGGGCAATGGAAATTGGACGCGAAGAACAGCGCGACGCTGGATAACCTGGGGATCGTCAACGGAGCGGTGTGGAGCGACTTGGACGGGGACGGCTTTCCGGAGTTGGTGCTGGCGTGCGAGTGGGGTCCGATCCGGGTCTTTCACAATCGCGGCGGGGTGCTGGCGGAGATCACCGCAGAACTCGGGCTCAAGCCGTTCACGGGTTGGTGGCGGGGGGTAACGACCGGGGATCTGAACAACGATGGGCAGTTGGATATTATCGCCTCGAATTGGGGCTTGAACAGCCCGTATCGAGCCTCGGAGCAGCAGCCGCTGACCTTCTTTTACGGCGAAATCGTCCAGCCGGGCGTGATGGAAATCCTGGAAACGGAGTATTCGGGAAACGCCCTGGCGCCGCGGCGTCAATTCAACGCGACGGCCGGTTCCATGCCTTATCTGCGCGAGCAATTCGCCAGTCATAAGGCCTACAGCGAAGCCACCATCGAACAAGTGCTGGGCGAGCGCCGGGTGCTGGCGCGGCAGGTGACGGCCAACACGCTCGCCTCCATGGCTTTTATCAATACGGGCCGGGGTTTCACGGCGCAAGCGTTGCCGCGCGAGGCGCAACTAGCGCCCGGATTCAGCGTCAACGTGGGGGATTTCGACGGCGATGGCAACGAGGACGTCTTTTTGAGCCAGAATTTCTTTGATGTTCAACCAGAGGCCACGCGTATCGACGCGGGCCTGGGCTTGTGGCTGCAAGGAGACGGGACCGGCAAACTACGCTCGGTCCCAGCCAGTCGTTCCGGGGTTCGGGTTTTTGGCGAACAGCGGGGGGCGGCGCTGGGGGACTACGACGAAGACGGACGGATCGACCTGGCGGTCAGCCAAAACGGGGCCGCGACAAAGTTGTATCACAACCTCGGGGCCCGACCCGGGTTGCGGGTTAAGCTCAAAGGCCCACCGGGCAACCCCGCCGGGATCAATGCGGTGATGCGGCTGCAATTCAAGGACCACCAGGGCCCGGCGCGAGAAATCCATGGAGGCTCGGGGTACTGGTCGCAAGACAGCTTGACGCAGGTGCTGGCGACGCCGAGCGCGCCTGAAGCGCTTTGGGTGCGTTGGCCAGGCGGACGGACCACGACCACGCCCGTGCCCGCCCATGCGAAAGAGGTGACCGTCGATCGGGAGGGCAAGCTCGCGTCGAGCCGCTAACCTCATTTGTTCTGACTGACCGATACGGGAACGACGCCCTTCCCCGCGGCCGACGCGCGCTGGATGATGGGGATCCGAATGACCGGAAAATTCGGGTGGTTGGATTTCACCGTCACCTCGAGCGAGTCTCCGCGAAGGTCGAACCCCCGCGGGAAGGTCACGTTCAGTCCAAAATAGCGGCCGGCTTCGATCTCCGTCAAACTCAGTTCCACGCCTTTGGCGTTGGTCGCGGGTTCGGACACAGCCAAAGGTTGGGTCCAATTATTTCGAAACGCGATGGTCTGGGTCACCGGCTCAGGCAGCGGCGACGCCGGGAGCCGGAGTTGCGCCGGGAGGACCATCACGGGCGGCTGAGCCACGACCCAGACCGGCACCGTCAGCAATGGCATTTCCGAGGAGGAGGTCTTCATCGTAACTTCGCCAAAAACATTTCCGGCGCCCAACGGCGGGACCAGTTTAACGACCAATTGATACTCCTGGCCCAGCTGGTTAGTCCGCAATTCGGAAACGAACACGCGCTGGCTGCTCTGCGGTTCGGAAAGCGTCAGCGGCACGGTCTGTTTGTTGATAATCCGCACCGTCCGGATGAGGTTGGTCAAGGCGTCCGCGGTGGCCGAAAAACCGGCGGTTCCGGGCTCGAGCTCGAACGCCCGCCACACCGTGGCTTTGACCTTGAGCGTGACCTCCCGCCGCTCGGCGTCGTTGCTGGTCACCGTCACCTCTTTGGTGATCGGGCCCGTGAATTTGGAACTGTGGAATTCGATTGCTATCTGGCCGCTTTTTCCGGGTTCCACTTGCCGCGTCCAATTGTTGGCTGTCGTGCAACCGCAGGTGGACCGCGCATCTCGGACGAGCAATAACCCCGTCCCTGTATTGGTAAATTCGAAGATGTGTTTCCCGACCTGCCCCGCTACCACGCGGCCAAAGTCATACTCCGCCTCGGCGAATTGGATCCGCGGCGCCGCGCGGTTCGTTCCTTGGGCCGCGGCGCTTGGCTCCAACCCCACAGGCGCCGCTGGGGAAGTGTTTGCCGCCCTGGCGGCCCTCCCCGCGGCGAGGATCGAGAGTAGCGAAAACAGCGCGACCAAACGTAATTTCATAGATGGCGGAATTCCAACGCCAAAAAGGGTTGAGTTTTTCAGCCCGTATTTTGGCCTGGAATCTCTTAGGAGCAAGCCTTTTCTGAACTCTTAGCATGCCTTGACAGGCTAACAGCGCCCGCTATGCTCCCACGATGAGCACACCCGTCGCGTTACCGGAGAGAACGCCCTCAGCAATCAGCGCGCGATTCCGGCGCATCCTCCGACTTCTGGCCCTCTTTGTGGCGGTTGCAACCCTCGGCTCCAACGCCCTGGCGCAACCATTTTTTCCCAGCGACGCGGGCGCGACTGTTAACGGTTTCCAGGATGATTTTCAGGGCGCGGCGCTCAACACGAACTGGGTCGTGGCCGGGTCAGACGTATTCACGGTGAGTGGAGGCTTGCTGCACGTGGCCCCTGCCGGGGGCGATCCCAACCATCTGCTGTATGAGTTGCCAGGTTATGACAACTCCAACCAGGAAGTCTTAGTGCGGCTGCGGGTGCTGTCTTATGGCTCGGGCGACCTGGTGCGGGGCGGCGTCGGCGTGGGGGTCGACCCAACGACGACTGTAGGCATCAATTATCTGTTTCGTGAGAATACCAGTGATGGCCAAAGCGCGTTGCATTTGGCGTTCCTGGATGATCTGGCTGCGTGGGGTCCGGTGCAGAGTTTCGCGTGGCAGACCAACACCTGGTACTGGATGCGGTTGCGCCAGGAACTCAATGCGGCTTCCCAGGGTGGGGTGAACGACGTCTTTGGAAAGATCTGGCTGGGCGACGGGAGCCAAGCCGAGCCCGCAAGCTGGCAGTTGACGTGGGACTATACGTCGGGCCAGGTTCCCCGGGCGGGTTTTGCCGGCATCACCGCCAGTTCAGGCAGCCCCTTCCAATTCGATGTCGATTACATTCTCATTAAAGCGTCGGGTCTGCCCAGCATCCTCGTCGCCCCGGGCGGCTTTGTTCAAGTCCCGGCCGCGATCACCAATCAACCGCAAAGCGAGACCGTGACGGAGTTGTTGCCGGCGAGCTTCAGCGTCGGAGCGGTGGGTAATCCGGCTCCGAGTTACCAATGGTTCCGCGGGGCCAACCCGATTAATGGAGCGACGAACGCGCTGCTCTCGATCGCCTCGGCGGCCTACACGGACAATGGGACCCAGTTCCAGGTGGTGGCGCAAAATGTGGCGAGCAACGTGACGCGTTTCGCGACCAGCAGCGTGGCCACGCTCACGGTGATCGCGGACACCCATCCCCCGATCCTCATCGCGGCTCAGCCGCTGAACTTGAGCCAGGTGGAGGTGAGTTTTTCAAAGCGCATCAACCCTGCGGGCGCGACCAATCCGGCCAACTACGCCCTCACCTGGACCAATGGCGCGGTCCCCATCACGAGCGCCGCGCTGGATGTCACCCAGACCAATGTGATCCTGGTGGTGGGAGCCCTGAGCGATGGCCGGCGCTACACCCTGACGGTGAATAACCTGACCGACCAATCCCACGCGGCCAATGCGATTGCGACCGACTCCAGTATCCAGTTTGTGGCGAGCACGTTCGCCACGGTGTCCATCGGCCATGCGACGCCGGCGGGCGGCGAGTTGTCCGCCGGCAACGGCTATGACATCACCGGCGGCGGAGCGGCGGTGGGCGGCACGAATGACCAGTGCCAGTTTAGTTATCAACTGCGCGCGGGGGACTTTGATTTCATGGCGCGCATCGATGCTCTGGACTTGGCCGATGCCTGGTCCGAAGCCGGTTTGATGGCGCGGGCAGATTTGAATCCCGGCGCGCTTTCGGCCAGCGTGCTGGCCACGCCCACGATCAGCGGCATGTTTTTTGAGTCGCGCGGCGCGACCAATGGACCGGTGAGCATAACGGGCGGTTTTCCGGTCAACTACCCCAATACCTGGATCCGGCTCAAACGGGCGGGCAATGTCTTGACGGGTTTTGGCGGTTTTGACGGACTGAACTGGACCCAACTGGGCAGCGTAACGCTGGCCCTGCCGCCGGCCGTTTACTTGGGTTTTGTGGTTTCCAGCCACAACACCAACCAGGCGACCACGGCGGCGTTCCGCGATTATGCGGCGGTCGGGATAGCCGGCACGAACGGTCCATTAACCACAGAAGCGCTGGGCCAATGCAGCCGGCGCACCAGCCTGGTGATTTCCGAAATCATGTATCACCCGTCCAACAGCAGCCTGGAGTTTGTTGAGTTCTTCAATTCTCGAGGCGAGCCGCAGGACCTTAGCGGCTATCAACTGGCGGGCAGCATCAACTTCACTTTCCCGGCCGGCGCCCGAATTAATGGAGGCGGGTTTGTGGTCGTCGCGCGATCGCCCGGCGATTTGCAGAATGCCTATGGGCTGAGCGGGGTGCTGGGGCCTTACACCAACCACCTGCCCAACAGCCAGGGGACGGTGCGGTTGATCAACCAGGCTGGCGGGGTGCTGCTGGAGGCAACCTACGGCAGCGCGCCGCCGTGGCCGGTTTCGCCCGACGGCGGGGGCCACTCGCTGATTCTGGCCCGCCCGTCGTATGGGGAAGGCAACGCGCTGGCATGGGCGGCGAGCGACGCGGTCGGCGGCACCCCCGGCCGAATGGACCCCGTAACGACCGACCCATTGCGTCCGGTGGTCATCAACGAATTGCTGGCGAACACGGATCCTTCGGGGATCGATTTCGTTGAACTATTCAACCAAAGCAACCAGCCACTGGATCTCTCGGGTTGTTCCCTGAGCGACGACCCCAAGACAAACAAATTCATTTTGCCGCCCGGCACGACCATCGCCGGCCGCGGATATTTGTCCTGGGACCAAACGCAACTGGGTTTTAGGCTGAACCCGGCGGGAGGAACGCTTTTTTGGCGGAATGCCTCCGGAACGCGGGTGCTCGATGCGGTACGCTATGAAGGTCAACGAGCAGGAGTCTCGTTCGGCCGGACGCCCGACGGTTCAACCCGATTGCGAGCGCTGGCCCGGCCGAGCCCGGGCGCGACCAACAGTCCGGCCTATCGCGGGGACATCGTGATTAACGAGATCATGTACGCGCCCGTGTCGCTCAATGACGACGATCAATATGTGGAACTTTACAATCGCGGGACGAATACGGTGGACCTCAGCGGCTGGCGATTTATCTCGGGCATTGGTTTTACTTTCCCCCCCAATACCGTCATAGCCCCGGACGGTTATTTTGTGGTGGCGCGGAACGCGTCGCGGATGCTGACTAATTATCCCAACCTGAACGCGAGCAATCTGGCGGGGGATTTCAGCGGGACGCTGGCGCATCTCGGGGAACGGTTGGCCCTGGCGATGGCGCAACGGGCCGTGAGCGCCGATGCGCAGGGCGCCTTGACCACCAACACGGTCTATCCGGTGGTCAATGAGGTGACTTACCAGTCCGGCGGACGGTGGGGCGAATGGTCGCATGGGGGCGGCAGCAGCCTGGAGTTAATCGATCCGCGCGCCGACAACGAATTCGCGCCGAACTGGGCGGACAGTGACGAGACGCGCAAATCGGCCTGGACGACCGTTTCGGCCACGGGCACGATTGATAATGGCGACGTCGCGGCCGACGAGTTGCAGTTGCTGTTGCAAGGGGTGGGGGAGGCGTTGGTGGACAATGTCCAGGTGCTCGATGGGAGCGGCCGCAACCGGATTGCTAACGGGACCTTCGAAGCCGGCGCGACCGGGTGGGTGGCGGAGGGCACTGAAAAGACGTCCAGCCTCGAGACCAGCGAAGGATTTAACAGCCAGCAGAGTTACCATTTGCGGGCGGTGGAGAAGGGCGACAACCAGGTCAATCGCGCGCATACGCCCTTAACGAGCGCCTTGGCGTCCGGGGCCACGAACGTGACCATCCAGGCGGCGGTGCGCTGGCTCAAAGGCGATCCCGAAGTGTTGCTGCGACTGCGCGGCAACTGGCTGGAATGCGCGGCGGAGCTCCCCACTCCGCCAAACCTGGGCACCCCGGGGATGCGGAACAGCCGGTTTATATCTAATGCCCCGCCGGCGATTATGGACGTGCAACACGCTCCGATCTTGCCGGCTGCCAATCAGAGGATCGTGGTGACCGCCCAGGTGAGCGATCCGGACGGACTGGGCGCGGTATTGCTCAAGTACCGACTGGATCCTAATGCGGCTTATTCGACGGTTACGATGACGGATGACGGAACCGGTGGGGATGCGGTGGCCGGCGATGGGATTTGGAGCGCCACGATTCCGGGGCAGGCGTCCGGCGCGCTGATTGCTTTTTACGTTCAGGCGGCCGATAGCTTCGCGCCCGCGGCCACCGGCACGTTTCCCAACGACGCGCCGGCGCGCGAGTGCCTCGTTCGGGTCGGCGAGGTGCAACCGGTGGGCAATTTCCCGGTCTATCGGCTCTGGGTAACCCAAGCCAACTTCAACACCTGGAATAATAATAACCGTCTCGATAATACCTATAACGACGTGACCTTTGTTTTGGGAAACACGCGGGTCATTTATAATAGCGGGGCTCGTTTTAAAGGCAGTCCGTATATTTCTCCGGGTTTTTGCGGCCCCGCTTGCGGTCGTTGCGGTTACTCGTTCAGCCTTCCGGCAGACGCGCTTTTTCTAGGGGAACAGGAGTTGGTAATCGACTGGCCCGGCGGCCACGGCGGCGAGACTACGGCGTTGCAGGAACAGATGTGTTATTGGATTGCCGATCGGCTCAATCTGCCGTGGAGCCATCGGCACACCATTCGGCTGCACATCAATGGAGTGACCGATGACGCCCGGCAAGGGACCTTCGAGGCCGTGGTGCAACCCGCCGGCGGCTTTGTCAAGGAATGGGCGCCCAATGGCGGGAGTGGCGATCTTTTTAAGATCGAACGGGCGTTCGAGTTTAGTGATGGGGATGGTCTGGTGGCCGACCCCGAGCCTCGGCTGCAAAAATACACGACCACCGGCGGGCTCAAGAAGCGCGAGCATTATCGCTGGAACTTCATGTTTCGCACCACCGACCGCAGGGATAATTACACCAACCTCCTGACCCTGGTCGATGCCGCCAACGCCGCGGGACCGGAGCCTTACAATAGCGCGGTTTTGAACCTGGTGGATATCGAGGAATGGATGGGGGTCTTCGCCACCGAGCACATCATCGAGAACTTCGACGCCTATGGCCATGAGATCGGGAAGAATATGTACACGTGCCTGCCGACCGGCGGGAAATGGCAGCTTTACCTATTCGACCTCGACTGGGCGATGCTGGCGGCGCCGATTTACAGTTCGAGCTACGCGGCTAGCGCCGGACCGCTCTTCAATGCGGATGACCCCACGATTACGCGAATGTATGCCTTTCCACCGTTCGCCCGGGCCTATTGGCGGGCGGTGCAAAACGCGGTCGATGGCCCGCTGAACGCGGCCAATTGCAACCCCGTGATCGACGCCAAATCGCAGTCGCTCTTTGCTAATGGGATTGTCTGGTGCGACGGCCAGCCTTTGACGCCGGCCGGCGCGGTTAAGACGTGGTTTAGCCAGCGGCGGGCGGCGCTGCAGGCGCAACTGGCGACTGTAGCGGCCCCGTTTACGGTCCGAACGGTGGCGGTGAGCAACGACGTGGCGGTAGTCAGCGGAACGGCGCCCATCGGCGCGCAGACCGTATGGTTTAGTGGGGCGCCGTGGCCCCTCGTCTGGACCAGCGTTTCAAACTGGACCGCCACCGTGGTGTTGCAGCCGGGCGCTAACCAATGGACAGTCACGGGCGTCGACCCCCACGGCCAAATCGTTTCGGGCGCGGTGACCAACGCGGCGGCCGTGTACAACGGCGCCCCTCCCTCTCCAGCCGGGCAAGTAGTGATCAACGAGATCATGAACAATCCACCCATCGACGGCGCGCAATACGTGGAGTTGTACAACCGCTCGAGAACCAACAGCTTCGATCTCTCAGGCTGGCAGTTCAAAGGCCTGGCGTACAGTTTCCCGCCCGGGTCGATGATTGGGCCGAGCGGTTTTGTGGTGCTGGCGGCAAACCGGGTCGCTTTTGCCGCCGCGTACGGAGCCACCAACCTGGTGACGGATACTTTTAGTGGCGCGCTGCAGCCCGACGGCGAGACCCTGACTCTCATCGCGCCGGCTAAAGGCGCCAGCCCTGAGTTGGTCGTGGCCAAGGTCCGGTATGCCAGCGCCGCGCCGTGGCCGGCGGGCGCCAACGGCGCCGGCAGCTCACTGCAGCTTATCGACTCCAGTCAGGACAATTGGCGAGTGGGAAACTGGGCTGCGGCCGCCAAGAACACCAACAGCGCTTCCGGACCCCAGTGGGTTTTTTATGCAACCACCGGCACAGCTTCGAGCTCGCGGCTCAACCTTTATTTGCAGAGTCCGGGGGTCTTGTATCTGGACGATCTGGAACTGGTAGCCGGAAGCGCGCCAGGAATGGGAGTCAACCTGGTTGCCAACGGCAACTTTGAAGCGACGCTGACGGGCAGTTGGAGCCAGGGATCGGACTTTGTGGATTCGGGCGTGACCACCAGCGTGAAGCACTCCGGCGCCTCGGGTCTAGAGCTGGTATGCACCGGCAACGGCAATGCCAATGGCGACGCCATCTACCAGGACCTGACGCCGACCTTGACCCCGGGCCAAACCTACAGTTTGAGCTTTTGGTATCTGCAAACCAGCAATCCCAGCGCTCCCGCGCTGACCGTGGAGCTTACCGGTTCCGGGCTGAGCAGCGGCGCTCTCAACCCCGTGGCGCCCGGCTCGATCCCGGCAGGGGCCACAGCTACGCCGGGAACCGCCAACAGCGTGGCCGCCGCGCTCCCGGCGTTCCCGCCACTCTGGCTCAATGAGCTCCAAGCGGACAACCTGACGGGCATCACCAATCGCGCCGGTCAGCGCGCTCCCTGGATGGAACTTTACAATCCTACTACGAACACGGTTTCCTTGACCGAACTCTACCTCTCCACCAACTATGCGAACCTCACCGCCTGGACTTTTCCAGGCGGCGCCAGCATCAATCCCGGTGAATTCAAGGTGATCTTCGCCGACGCCCATAGCGAGCTGTCCGCCTCCAACGAGCTGCACGCCAGTTTTGTACTGCCCAGCGGCTCAGGATCACTCGCTCTCAGCCGGCTCTACAACGGCCAACCGCAGGTGCTGGATTACATCGAATACACCAATGTTGGGCCCGACCATTCCTACGGTTCCCTGCCCGATGGCCAGAGCTTCGACCGGCAAGAGTTTGCTTTCGCTACTCCGGGTGGTAGCAACAACGCCGCCAGTCCCCTCTCCTTCATCGCCTATGCCAGTCCAGGATGGGTCTATACCCAGAACTTCGACGGGTTGCCGAACCCCGGAGCCGCCTCGGTCAACTCCGGCAACCCGGTGACTATCGACGGCGTGACCTATTCGCTGGCTAATCCGTATGGCTTCGCCAGCGCGGTATCAACCGGTGGCGGTGGCGGCTTAGGCATTAGCCAGATGGGCGGTTGGTTTGGCCTCGGGAGCTTGGCGTCCAAGTTCGGGGCCTCGGACGGTGACCAAACGACCGGCGGTCAGATCAGCTTTGGGGCGCCCTCGGATACCCATCGCTCCTTGGGTCTATTGGCGACCAGCAGCACTGGCTCGACCGCCTTCGGCGCCAGGTTTATTAACCAAACGCGCCAGAGCCTGAGCCGGATTAGCGTCCAAGCTATCGGCGAACTATGGCGTCAGTCCGACTTGTCTAAAACCCTCGAGTGCTATTACTTCATCGACCTCACTGGCACGGCGTCGTTTCCCGCAACTCCGACGGCGTTTTTGACCGGCCTGAGCGTGGGCTTCCCCGTGGATCCGGCCGCTGTCGGGGGATCGGCCGTGGACGGCGCGGCCAGTCTCAATCAAACGAACCTGAGCGTGGTTAACGTGGGGATCACCAACTGGCCGCCGGATGCGGCGCTGTGGCTGGTTTGGCAGATGAGCGATGCCACCGGCAAAGCGCAAGCTTTGGCCATTGATAACCTGAGCTTCTCGGCTTCGACCCAGACCGTTCCCCTGGCCTTTTCGGTGGCGTTTCAGTCCACAGCAACCAGTCTGGCGCTCTCGTGGGAGGGCGTGGTCGGTTACGCGTACCAGGTCGAGTACAAAGATAATCTGCGCGATGCCAACTGGTCGCCCCTGGGCAGCCCGATGCCCGGCGCCGGAGCGACCCTCAGTTTCACAAATGACTTTTCCCTCTCAACCCAGCGCTTTTACCGTTTGCGGATCGCGCCGTGACGGGCGCCGGGGCTCAAACCCGGGAGGGCTCACCGTTTTTTCCGCGCCGCGCCGGTTTTGATGGCGGCCTCTCGCACCGCGGCGGCAACCTGTTGAACCACCTCCTGGTTGAATACGCTCGGGACAATGTACTCGGGGCTCAGTTGCTTGCGCGGGATGCTATTGGCGATCGCATGGGCGGCGGCCAGTTGCATGGCCTCGTTGATCTGCCGGGCGCGGACGTCGAGCGCGCCGCGAAAAATGCCGGGAAAGGCCAGCACGTTATTGATCTGATTGGGATAATCGCTGCGGCCGGTCGCGACGATGAACGCCTTTTGCGCCGCCTCCTCGGGCATGATCTCGGGGGTGGGATTGGCCAGGGCGAAAACGACGGGCTTGGCGGCCATGCGGTGCAAGGCCTGCATGGAAACGGTTCCGGGACCGGATACCCCTATGAATACCTCGGCGTTTTTCAACGCGTCCTCCAGCGTCCCTTCCAATTGACGCGGATTGGTATGGGCCGCAAGCCACTGTTTGCTCGGGTTTAAGGCGGGCGATCGGGTTTGGCTCAAGATGCCTTGCCGGTCGCAAACCGCAAGATCGCGCGCGCCCGCGTTTAGCAACATTTTGGTGATGGCCGTGCCGGCCGCCCCCGCGCCGGAAATGACGATTCTGAGGGTGGAAAACTTCCCCCGCGTGAGGCGCAGAGCGTTGATAAGGGCCGCTAGAACCACAACGGCGGTGCCGTGCTGGTCGTCGTGAAACACCGGAATATCCAGGCGCTGTTGGAGCCGTTCCTCGATTTCAAAACAGCGCGGAGCCGAGATGTCCTCCAAATTGATGCCGCCAAAGCCGACCGAGATCGCGGCCACCGCGGCGACAATTTCATCGGGGTCTTTGGTGTTCAGGCAGATGGGGTAGGCGTCGATGCCCGCAAATTCCTTGAACAACATCGCTTTGCCTTCCATCACCGGCATCGCCGCCTCCGGCCCGATGTCTCCCAACCCCAACACCGCCGTGCCGTCGCTGACCACGGCCACGGAGTTTCCTTTGATGGTAAGCTGCCACGCCTTTTTCCGGTCCTCGGCGATGGCCGTCGAAACCCGGGCCACACCCGGCGTATAAGCCATCGAGAGGGTATCCCGCGTCTTGAGCGGCACTTTGTTCTGTATGGCGATCTTGCCGCCCAAATGCAGGAGGAAGACCTGGTCCGAAACGTTGAGGACCTTCACCTTGGCTATGCCGCGGACCGCAAGGATGATCGCGTGCACATGATCCTGGTTGCGCGCGCGGACCGTCACGTCCCGGGTCATGGTCTTGTTATCGGCGGACACGATATCGATGCCGCCCAAATCGCCGCCCTGCTCCCCGATCGTCTGGGCGATGCGGGCGAACATCCCGATGCCGTTAACATAATTCAACCGCATCGTAAAGGTGTGGCTGACCGACGGACCCATTTGCGCTTCTTTCATAAAGCTATCGAGTTGACGGCATCATTTAACCTCATAATATGCGGATTGTCCAGTGGTTTTGCGCGAGAACGGCAATTCTCACGAGCCCGAAGCGGGGCCGGCCAGAGGCCCCTCGAACGGGCGGACCGGAGGGTTGCGCCAGCGTTGGCGCCCAAAATGAGCGATGCCGGCGCGAGCGTTTTCGGCGCGCCCGGCCCCGCGTTAAGTTCAGCCCTTGAGTCCGGCGATCTGGCCGCGGGTGACGCCCAGTTGGTTGAGGAGCTTGAGCTCGCTCCAAACCTGCCGGCCGGTAATCTCGCCGCGCAGCAGTTGGCGGTAGCGCCGGATCGTTTGCCGGACCAGCTCGGGCGGTTCGTTAAGAAACTCGAGGCGGAAATGGCGCGCGCCGAGCGCGAGCATGCGGGCGATATAATCGGCCCCGCTCTGAGCCAAGGCGTTGAAGACCGTGTTTCGGCAGCCGGCGTCGGCCTTGACCGGGTGTTCGGAACCCACGCGGTCGCGCAGCTTGAGGTCGCGGTGGTCGCAAGGCCGGCCGCAATTGGTGAAGTCCGTGCCGCTGGAAAGAAACGCGCAAAACACGCAGTGCTCCATGTGAAACATGGGGATGTGCTGGTGGATGGTGATCTCGAACCACTCGGGCGGGGCGGCCTGGAGGAGGGCCTCGAGCTGGACGAAGTTCAGGTCATAGGAAGCCGTCACGCGCTCCAGCCGGAACTGGTTCTTGAAGTAGTCAGCCGCGAGCCGGTTGGCGATGTTGAGCGAGTAGTCGCCGATACAGCGGTCGGCGGAGAAAAAGGCGAGGTGATCGTAGTTCCGGACGAGATAACCGTCGGCTTCGCAGGAGCGGACCTGGCGCAAGACCCAGTCCTCGCCCGTCTTGAATATCCGCGGGGGGGCGGCGTAAATGGCGGCTTCCGGCCTGCCGGAAGCAAGTTCGCGAAACCGCCGAACGGCCTCCCGGTATCGCTTCGGGTCTTCGAAATCGCAATAGAGCGTCTCCACGCCGGATTCCAGGGCAGCCTCGAGTTGGGCGAGGCTGCGGACCAGAACCGCCAAGCGCGCCGGGCGGGCGGGCTCGGGCGAACACGCGTCGGTAACGGTGGGTTGGCGATCGGACGGTGTCGGCTCAACCAGGATCCAGCGTTTGGGGCGGGCTCGTTGCAGGTCGAGCTGGCGCGCCATTTCCCGGCGCAGGCGATTGAGTTCGCTGACCGGCAACAAGACTTCGCCCCCCAGGCGATTGTCCAATCCGCCCAGTTTAAAGGCAGTGCCCCCCAAGCGTCCGAGTTGCTCGCAAAGGCGCTCGCGAGTGAGGGGTTGCTTCTGCGCGGCAACCAATGGCAGGCTGGACTCGAGGCGAACGGTATGACCGGACTCATCGCGCGCGATCAGAGTGAGCGGGCTGCCGGCATGGCCGTGGACCTCAAGCTTCAACGGGCGCTGGAACCTGAGGGTATCGCCCTCAAAACTCTGGCGGATGCGCCGCTCCAATTCCGGGTCGCTGGTCTTCCAGAGCCTGTCCCCGGCGCTGACGCGGCGGAAGTCAATATCGCCGTGGCCGAAGGTCAGCAGGACCGTGGTACGGGCCGTCGGCATCGGCGACGACTGGCCCGTGGTGGCCGGCTTGATCTCATAGACCCGTCCGCCCTCTTCCTTTTCTTCGGGTTTGCCGGCGTCGAACACGATGCCATCGCCGGGTTTGAGGGGGCCTTCGAGCTGGATGAGCACGCCCTCGATGCGTTTCGAGAGGACCTGGCCCAAATAGACGCCGCGCTTCTTGCCGAACCGTCCATGGACCAACTTCTGGTTGTTGACACCCTCGAACCAGCCGGTGTAAAGGCCGCGGGAAAAGGCCATTTCCATTTCGTATTGCGGGCCTTGGGCTTCGGCGGCGAGAGCCGCGGGACGCGCCGCCGGGCTCGTGGCGCCGGCGGGCGAGCCCGCGAGGGCGTTCAGGGCCTCGCGGTAGATGCGGGTGATGCTGGCGACGTATTCGGGGGACTTGAGCCGGCCTTCGATCTTGAGCGAGGCGACGCCGGCGCGCGCCAAACCAGGGAGGATCGACACTCCGGCCAAGTCCTGCGGGCTGAGGAGGTACTTGCGATCTCCGAGGGCAACGGGCTGGCCATCGGCGACCAAATCATAAGGCATGCGGCAGGCCTGGGCGCACTCGCCGCGGTTGGCGGAGCGGCCGCCCAGCGCTTCGCTGGTAAGACATTGACCGGAGTAGGCGACGCACAACGCGCCATGGACAAAGACCTCGATGGGCAGAGGCGGGACCGACGAGCCAGTTTCCCCCGCGGCGATCAAACCGATCTCTTTGAGCGAGCACTCCCGAGCGAGCACGACCAGGTTGCATCCCAAGGCGCGCGCGAACTCAACGCCCCCCAGACTGGTGACGGTCATCTGGGTGGAGGCGTGGATCGGAAAATCGGGCGAAAGCCGGCGGATGAGGCGGCAGATCCCGACATCCTGGATGATGGCGGCATCCACGCCGGCGGCGATCATCGAACGAGCAAATTGACCAGCCTCGGCGAGCTCGTTTTCAAAGACCAGGGTGTTGAAGGTGACGTAGCCCTTGACCCCGCGCCGGTGAAGGAATTCCATCAAGCCGGGCAGATCGGCTTCGGTGAAGTTATGGGCGCGCATCCGGGCGTTGAACCGCTCCAGGCCAAAATAGATGGCGTCCGCGCCGTTTTCGACGGCGGCCCGGGCGCACTCCCAATCCCCCGCCGGGGCGAGCAGCTCAGGCAGGCGGGCGCGCGGCCCCGGATGGACGGGGGCCGGCTCCGGGATTGGCTGTGCCTGAACGCTGCTCATGAGCGCAATGAACTTAGCTCCTTGCGGGGTGAGACACAAAGCCTTTCGCGGTCTTGCGCCCGCCCGACCCAAGCGCTTACATTGGGTCATGCAACGCGACGAGGGGCCCGAGTTCCGCGGGCGACCCGCGAGGTTTTCTTGCGGCCGCCGAAGTAGCGTGACCCGTCCGCCGCGAAGCGAAGATAAAATCAAACAGGAGTTGAAATGAACACGACAAATCGAAGTTTGGCGTTGGCGTTGAGTGGTCTGGTGCTGGCGGGAACGAGCGGGGCTTGGGGGCAGGATTGGCCCCAATGGCGCGGGCCCAACCGGGATGCCAAGGCATCCGGGTTCAAGGCCCCCGAGACATGGCCCAAGGAACTGAGCCAGAAATGGAAGATGACCGTCGGAAAAGGCGACGCGACCCCGGCGGTCGTGGGGGATAAGCTATTCGTATTCGCGCGGGACGATGCGGGAGAATTGACCGTCTGCCTGGATGCGGCGACCGGCAAGGAACTGTGGAAGGATAGCTACGAGGCGCAGGCGGCCGCCGAGCCCATGGGTCAACACCCCGGACCGCGGAGTTCGCCCACCGTAGCGGACGGGAAGGTGGTCACCTTCGGAGCGCGCGGCACGCTTTCCTGCCTGGATGCGGCCACGGGCAAGAAACTCTGGCGCAAAGATGATTTTGGCGCCTGGCCAAAGTTCTTCACGGCCTGCTCGCCCATCATCGTCAATAGCCTGTGCGTGGTGCAAGTCGGCGGAGAGGACAAGGGCGGTATCGTCGCATACGACCTGGCTACGGGGGATCAGAAGTGGAAATGGACGGAGGACGGTTCGGCCTACTCATCGCCCGCGCTGTTGACGGTGGGCGGCGTTAAAATGATCACGACCTTGACCGCGAAGAAGTTGGTGGGGATTGCAGTGTCGGATGGAAAGCTGCTTTGGGAGATGCCGTTCGCGGCCCAGGGGCGCGCCTACAACGCCTCAACGCCCATCGTGGAGGGAGACACGGTCATTTACGCGGGCGCCGGCCGCGGAACCAAGGCGGTGAAGATCGAGAAAACCGGCGATGGCTTTGCGGCCAAAGAGCTTTGGAGTAATCCCGACAACGCGGTCCAATTCAATACGCCCGTTCTCAGGAACGGCCAGTTGTACGGCATTTCACAAAATGGCGACCTTTTCTGCATCGATGCGAAAGAGGGGAAGACGCTCTGGACGGCGAAATTGGGCGGGCGAGGGTTTGGGTCCGTGGTGGACACGGGTTCGGCCCTGATGGCATTGACGCCGCAGGGAGACTTGGTCGTGTTTGAGCCCGGCGACAAGGAATACAAGAACCTGGCCACCTACAAGGTCGGCGCGGACATCTATGCCTACCCGGTGCCCTCGAGCCGAGGCTTGTTTGTGAAAGACAAGGATTCGCTGACACTGTGGGCCGCCAACTGATGGCCGATGCCGAGGAGCGCCGCGCGTCCCCTTTGCTCAGCATCAAGTCTGGACGGGGCGCGCGGGCGGATGTTTTAGGTTGCCCTGCTTTGCGACGTATTCGAGCCGGGACAACTTGCCAGGGCGGCGGCCACGCGACGGCGAAGCTCCGGCAGCACGTCGCGCTCGAACCAGGGGTTCTTTTTCAGCCACAGATTGTTGCGCGGGCTGGGGTGCGGCAGCGGCAGCAACGCCGGTCCATACTCCCGCCAAGCCCGCACGGTTTCGGTGAGGTTCGATTTTGAGCGCGCGCCCAAATGCCACGCGATAGCATATTGGCCGATGGCAAGCGTGAGGGCGACGGCCCGGAGCGCTTGGAGGATTGGCTTTCGCCAGGCGGCCGCGCATTCGGGCCGAGGCGGCAAATCTCCGGATTTTCCAGTGCCGGGATAGCAGAAGCCCATGGGCACAATCGCCATGCGTTTCCGGTCGTAGAACGTAGCCCGATCCATGCCCAGCCAGTCGCGCAGTCGGTCTCCGCTCGGGTCGTTAAATGGGAGCCCGGTCTCGTGAACCCTGCGTCCTGGCGCCTGGCCCACCACGAGGATGCGCGCGGTGGGCGAGAACTGGAAGACAGGCCGAGGCCCCAGCGGCAGGTGCTCCGCGCAGAGCCGGCAAGCCCGGATGTTCTTCTCCAACTCGCTGCAGGCGGCGGCGTTCATCGGGTGTGGAAAACCGGAACCTCGGCGGCCACAGCGCTTCGGTCAGCCGCCAAGGCGGTCAGGAAGCAAATCAGCACCACGAAATGCGGCCTCACGCCCATTGGGTTACTCGATAAGAACAATGCTATGGATTTCGAGGCGAGGCACGGTCAGCCGGGCGATGCCTTCCCGGTACTCAAAGGCCAGCGACTGTCCCTCAGGCTGCAGGGTAATGCGCGCGGGTTTTGCCGCCACGCGAATGGCGATCTCCAACGGGCCAACGGGTTCAATCGAATCAATCAAGGGTTTCTTTGAATCCCAATGCGGTCCGGAAGTGTTGACCAGGTTAACCGCCAACTTACCGTGGAGGCGATTGACCGAGACATCGACGTCCGCCGAGCCGGTGACCTCAACCATCGGCTGGGGAAAGAGTTGGCGCGTTAGATCGCTCAGAAACTTCCACATTGGGGGGGAGCGCAGTTCGAGATAACCGCGACTGAAAGAGAAGTAAGTGGCCGCCGCCTTCCCTTTGCCCAATGGGGTAATGGAGGCCGCGGGATGCGCTTCGGATTGGGCGACGTTGAGATTGTACAGAAGTCCGACGGGCCTTGCCTGGGGCCCGAGCTTGGGTGTTTGAGTCAGATCCCGCGTGGGAACCATGACTCCGCCGCAAGCGAGGTAACGCGGTTCTCGCTGGGCGTCCTCCAGGGCGATCTTTAATGGCTCGGCGAATAGCGACGCGGCCTGCGGACCTACGAGCAGGAGGTTCCCGCCTTTCTCCACATATCGGACCAGTTGCTGCCGGAAGGCCGGTTCCAGGTAGTCGCATTCGGCCACCACGATTAGCGGATATTCGTCCATCCGTTCCGTGAGGTTGTGCTCGCTTACCACATCCACCGTTTGCTGGCACTCGACCAAAGCTTGCAAGGTACCGCTGAGACGCGACACGTCGCGGTTGAAGAGGCCGTTGAATTCGCGGTAGTGGGAGGCCGTGGAATAAAGCAAAGCGATTTGAGGCGTCGGCGTGGCGCCCTGGCAGAAAGGCTGTCGGGCGCGACAAAACCTGGCCACTTCGCCGATGACGGGCAGATTTCCGGCCGAGACGGATCCATCGCGGTTTTGGCCGTAATAGGATTCAAAACCTCCCCCTTGGGCGAGAATTTCGGCGGCCTCGCGCTCCATTTGCACGGCCGATTTCCGGTTTGATCCATTGCGGTTTTCACCATGGATCGTGAAACCCCACGGCATTAAATCCCATGGTTTTCCCTGCCTTGCCAGGTAACGGCTGGAGAAGCGGGCGGAGTTAACGCTATCCTCGGGCGACAAGTCGCCGGAAATCCAGTCGACCGGCGCGCAGACCTGCTCCGGCATGTGGTCGGAAAAAGCCCAATTGCTGCAAAGTTGCAGGTCGGGGTTGGTCCGTTTCACCTCCGCAAGGTAATGACGCAGATAACTTCGGTAAGCCTCGCGATGGAATTGGAGGAATTCGAACCAGCGCGCCTCGCCCGCCTTGCGAGGAATCGCTTCAAATCCGGTGGCAGCGGTGAAGGCCTTGAGGGCGGCCGGACCGTAATCCGGCGCGGCGGCCCAGCAGTCGCCATCGATCCAGACGCCGTCCACCCCATAGTCGCTCCCGAGTTCGCGGAGTTGCGGGATTAATAACCGGTCCGCATATGGGCCGAAGAAAGAGGTGGCATTTCCGTTGGTCGCGCCGTCAGCGTTGATCACCGCCCAGTCCGGATGCTGGCGGACGGCCTCGGAATCCCAGACGCCGGAATAATGCATGTAAAGCGCCACCCCGCGCCGGGCCGTCACCTCTCGCCAAACGCGCAGCGGGTCGCCCACAAAGCCGGGCGCCGGGTTGCCGACCTTGGTGGGATAGCTGGACAGGCCGGGATGCCCCTTGCAGTCGATCTGGATATAGTCGGGATGGGCGGCATTGATGATCCCTTCGATCATTTCGGGGGAGGTATTCTTGCCGATCTCATGACAGTCAGGCCCGGCGTGGAAGTCAAAGTGAATGCCCAAGAAACTCTCCGCGCGCTTGAGCCGTTTAGGCAGCGCGGCGCCGGGTCCTTGGCGCAGAGCCGCCTGAATGGCTTTGACCTGGTTGACCTGAGCTTGGGCTAACTGACCTACCGGGCCGGCGGCGGGATCGTAATTGGGGCCCATGTCCAGGGTAATCACGCCCTCCCGGGCGGCGACTGCGCGCGCCCATTCCACCCATTGATCATCGGTGAAGCGGGTAGCTCGTTGTCCCCAGCTATTACCCAAATAGGTCAAAGCGTGCCACTGCGATCCGTCCAGCCAACGCCCGTCGGGAATGACCTGGAGGGGTTCGTTGAGTTCGCCAGCCGTATAGTCCTCGGCCTTGGTCCAACGTACGACTTTCACGCCGGGATTGAAGGTGACGATGGCCTTTGGGTTGCCGTGCTTGACGGCGGCGGCATAGCGGACGGCGATGGCGTCGTTGAAGTGAACGTGCTCGTAGCCGCCATCGAACCACCAACCGGAGACCTTGGAGCCGTACCGGTCCGCCCATTCCTGGATAACCTCGCTCCATCGCTCGGCAAAGGCGGCATCGACCGGCTGGTCTGCCCTGCCCTGCGCCAAACCGAAGGCCTTCTGCGCGCGCGCGTCCTCGTTAGGCGTTTGACAGGGAAGATAGAGCATCAACCGGATGCGCCTCCGCGCAAGCGCCTGGCTGAGTTCGAGGGGCAAGTCGCGCTGGGAGCACCGCTCGCCCGGGACGTAGCCAACGCGCTTGTCATAGGCGCCATTGGGTGAATTGAAATAGCCGGAATTCTGCCCCAGCGTCAGCACCAGGTAACCGGCCCCCATCTCCTCCAACTGCCCGGCCAGCGCCTCCACATCAAACTGGTCGACCGCTCTTAATCCCGCCTCGCCCGAGGGCAGGAAATGGATGAAAACGCCGTACTTGGCCTGGCTGAACCAGTCGGTGTTCGGGTTGGAGGGCTCCGATTGGAGGCGCTGCGTCAGCAAGACGCCGAGGGTCAGCGCAAGAAGTTCCAAGGTGCGGCTAGGCCTCATAGAGGGTTTTTCGAGTTTCGAAGGCGTGAGAAGCGGTTGAGTGGGCGCGCCCCGATGAGAAGGCATCACCATTGCGCGCCATCCAACACGACCACAGACGCGTACGGGTTCTGATATTGGGGCTTCATCACGACGGTCACACCGTTGTCCGTCTGCGAGCAAGCAAGCGGCGAGCGACCAACGTCCGCCATCATGTGGGCGCCCAGCGAGGCGGTGGACTTGCACGGGATGGTAAGCTTGTGGTTCGCGGGCCAGGCAAATACATGCAGGTAAAGCCGGCCCTTCCTGGCGGTGATTCGGCCCCAGTCAACCGCTCCGATCGGATTGGCCTCGGTGCCATAGATGGAATCGCCGTAGGCAGCTATCCACCGGCCCAACTCCATGAACCGGGTCCGAATCGCCTCGGGAATCGTGCCATCGGCGGTCGGACCCGCGTTGATCAGGTAATTGCCGCCCTTGGAGGCGATGTCCACCGTGTTGCGGATCAGGGTCTCGGCGGACTTCCATTTGAAATCGTGGTCGCTGTAGCCCCAGGTGTCGTTCAACGTCATGCAGGATTCCCAATCCACGCCCTTCATCCCTGTGGCCGGGATGTTCTGCTCCGGCGTAGTGAAATCGCCATGGTTGGTATCGAAGATGCCAAGGTTGTCTCCCTCAACGTTGGGCGACCAGAAGAGGCGATTGTTCATGATGATCGCGGGCTGGTTCTTGCGAACGAGGGCCATTAGCTCGTTGGCGCGCCAGGACTCCCCCTGGGTCTCCTTGCTGCTCCAGTCCCACCACAGGACATCGATCTTCCCGTAGTTGCGGGTGATTTCGTCGGCCTGGTGGTGAAGGAAATCGATATACCGATTCCACTGGCGGCCGGTGTCGGGGTCCGGAAGGTCCTTGTAACGGACATTGGCCAGAGGATGGGGAAGTCCGGTGCCGTGGACCTTGAAATCGGGGTGGTGCCAGTCAATCACGGAGTGATAGACGCCGACCTTCAACCCTTCGGCGCGGAGGGCCACGACGATTTCCTTGAAAAGGTCGCGTCCGGTAACCTGCTTGGCATCGAAGCTGGTATATTTGCTGTCATGAAGGGCAAAACCCTCATGATGTTTGCTCGTAAAAACCACGTACTTCGCCCCCATCGCCTTGGCCAGCTTGGCCCAGTCCTTGGCAAAGCCAGGCTTGGGCGTGAAGAGCGGCTTGAGTTTGGCCTCATAGTCCGCCGGGGCCACGCCGGCTTGTTGCTGAATCCACTCGACGCCGCCGCCATAGGGCTTGCCGTCCCAATTGCCCTCCGCGGCGCTGTACAGGCCCCAATGCACAAACATCCCCAACCGCGCTTGCCGCCACCACCCCATGCGCTGGTCGCGCTCTTCGGTGCTTTCCGCGCGAACTTCAGGGGCCAATCGCAGCGATAGCGCGCCCAATAAAATAATCAGACAGGTCTTTTTCATAATTTCAATGGTCTCTTACTAGGTTCCTTGCCAAACCGCAACCGAATGATTCCAGCGCGTCAACGGGGTGACCTTCATTGATTTGGGCGGTCGTCGCGCAGGTCAACTCCCGGAAGGCGCGCGGTATTCCTCGTGCTCCGTGCTCACCGCGCAATTTCGCTGGTCAAAGAGGTTAAAGTAGTAAACGCGAGTTCCCTCCGGGAGGCTGGCCGTCACCTGGCCATCAGTTTGAAGGGCGGGAATCGATTCCCATTTTCGGTCCTGCCAGCGTCCCGTATCGCGGGTATAGTTCAGCTCCGCTTTGGCGATGGGGAGCGCGGCGGCGTACGTGAGCCATGCCTTGGTTCCCTCGCGTCCCGCCCCGGTGATCGTAGGGAGAGGAGCTCCGCCCTTCAGGAGGCTATCGGCAAAGACCCGGATTTCCTCGGGGTTTTCGCCCGCGCCGCCGTGGCCGTGCGGCATGCGCAACCGGATGCAAAGCTGCCGTGGTCCCTTGGGCAAGCGATAAGAGGATTGCAAAGCGTTCAGCGTGTAAGCGAAATCGTTACTGCCCGTTACCCAGAGCAGGGGCAAGTCCGCGTTCCCGAGATAGACAGACGGGTCCCACCAACCCATCCAACGGGCGGCGTCATCCTGGTTGAGCTTGCTTAGTTCGTTTTGAAACACGGTGTCGCGATAAAAACCACAGCCATAGACCGGAACGGCCAGTTTGAATCTCCGGTCCACACCGGCGACAATACACGTCAGGTACCCGCCCCAGGAGATGCCGGTCACCCCCGTGCGTTCGGGATCCACTTCTGGGAGCGAACGTATCAAGGAGTGGGCCAAAATGACATCGGCCACCGCATGGTAGGTCCATTGGTCTTCACGCGGCCAGGCCAGTTGGTCAAAACCACCCCAACCCGGCGGCCCGCTCTGCTCATCGTGAACCCATTGGCCATAGTTTCCCACGGGAACCTGGCCGCAATTGTCCATGGCGATGGCGACATAGCCGCGCTGGACCCAGAGGCGGACCCATTCCTCGAAAGCGGTGCCGCCGCCGCCATGGATGAGGACCATCGCCGGCGCCTTTTCGCCCGGCTTCAATTTGGGCAGACCCAGCCACGCGAACACGCGAGTCGGCTTGCCCCGAAACGACAGTCCCGAGAAGGAGATCGCCTTCACCCCCTCCATTTTCGGACGCTCCAACGCCGTCCATTTAGGCGCCACGCCGAGTTGATTCATGTCCCACGGAATGCCAGGGAGATTGGTTTGCGCGAGAGCGGCGCCGAAACCTCCTAAGGGGACAACCAGCGCAACCCGCCCCAATAGCCTTCGGATGCGCAAGGCCAATAGGGCCGCACAAACTCGAAAGAAACCATGAACGCAATGAAAAGCGGCGGCGCGCGCCGCGCTCCAAAAGCTTCGCAAAGCGTCTGAACCGCGCGGCATTCCGGCGCGTTGGCGGCGTTCGCCAGCAGAGCCCGGAAGCGAGGGACAGTCGATGCTCGGCGGTGAGGAATTGCCAAGAGCCACGAGAGTTAAGGGACCGATATGGTTCATCTGTTAAAGGGTATTATTCGAGACTTAGTCCGGCCGGGGGCGCCATGGTTTTCTTAAGCAAAGAGCTTTCATCCGCTCGGGGTCCAACCGGTCAAATGCCCGCTTTAGCGCGCAGACCGCTCAAAGCCTTAACGCTCGCATCGGGAATCAGCCCATGCCGGTCCGGGGGAACGTCCAAAAGGAAATTGACTCCGCGAGCCCGGCAGTCGGCGAACTGCTTGGCGAGGGATTCCTCAGAGCGAGGCCGGTCGCCTTCGACCCAGAACCATTCCTTGCCGATCGGGTCGCAGACTTCTCCCGGGAGGTAGTATTCCTTGCCCTCGATCTGCCGCCACTTTTTGAATCCGGCGC